>MDSX01056996.1_pt1 | contig 12974 bp, 6 predicted proteins | sample 811141 | NCBI WGS metagenome assembly MDSX01 (sample SAMN05326642, study PRJNA326480) | marine metagenome | isolation source: seawater | place: Atlantic Ocean: South East | collected 2010
CCGCCCAATGGCCGCGGGATTTTCCCGATAAGTCTCCATCTCGTTGGCGATCCGATCGAGCAGCGTCTCGGCCAGACCGTTACCACAACGAATGACGCGACCGGCGCCCCCACCGCTGGATGTCTCAAAGGATGACCCCGGGGATTCACCCCGGGGTCCCCTGAGCGTCGCGAGCGACACCTCCCACTCGACGGACAGCCCGAGCGTGGCCAAGGAATGCGACGACGACTTCACGTTCGACTCCCCGCGGGCGTCGTCGCCGTCCTTTTCGCCATCTTCGGTGTCCGGCAACGGGTCTTCGTTCGATCGCGACTCCGACGCGTGGTTCACCAGCCCCGCGAGCGTGACCAAGGACGCGGAGGAGAAGACAGGCCGTGATGAGCCCCGCGTGACGGGTCAGGAGTGGCGCGACGTTGAGACGGCATCTGAGACCGCGGCTGACGACGACGAGGCCCTCGGGACCATCGGCAGCCGACCGTTTCAAGCGGGAGACTCGTCGATGCTTACCAAGGATCGGTACGGTCCGGTACGGTTCGGCAGAGACGCGCGGGCGAACCTTCCCCTGGCCGGTCTTCGACCTACACCGCCGGTGGATGTCGGGCCGGAGACTAAGGGCCCGATATCCCCGAGGGCCGCCAAGGCGATCGGCGGGTGGAGGATGGTTCGGAGGCCGAAGCCGCCTTCCGACCCGTGCGTTCCGCGGTCACGTAGTTCGCCGAGGGTGAAGGGGCGGAGGCTCGTGTTCGCGTGATGAACGTTCCATACGTAGATTAACTAGTCGCTAGTATGCAGTAGGCACCGCACCGCACGTGCATTTCATCACACCCGCGCGGCGATGTCCACGCGGGCGGCGTCGTCCAGCTCGTCGTCGTCGGTTCCCTCAAAGTCTTCTTCATCGTCATCATTGTCGTCATCGTCGTCGCCTGCTTCGCTCGTGAGCCGGTCCAGTGATAGGAGGTAGATCATAGACTCCTTCACGTTCCCCACCGCCCTCGCCCATCTCCCCACCTTCTCCCTCAGCCTCGACTTGATCGCGGGCGGTAGGGGCGCCGCTTCCAGGAAAGAAGACGCCGGAATAGCCTCCCCCAGCCTGTTACCCCGGATCAGACCCAGGTTACACCCCACCGCGTCCTTATCGTCCCTCTCCACCGCACTCGCCGGGTTCAAGGGTGGTCTCTCCACGGCGGCGGCGAAGGGCGCGAACCCGGTGCCGCGGTCCAGCACCGATTCACGTACCTGGTCCAGGGCGCACCACTTCCCGGTGGCGCCGCACCGCAAGTAACTGGGCTTGTACTCACACTTGTACCTCATCTTCGGGCAGTCGTGGATGTAGTAGCCCATGTAGTAGTACCGCAGAGTCGGACAGTGCCTGTTCGCCTCACGCACCCACTCAATCTCCCGCAGTGTGCCCAGTTTACCCAACGAGAGCGCCGCGTAGTCGGGGTCCCAGAAGAAGTACTTTGACGACAAACAAAAAGGCAGGACGTCGACGACGCCAACCGCCACGAGCTTACCGTCGATCCTGTACTGCTGGTGGAAGGAGTCAAAGCCGCTGGGGGGTGCCGCCACCCACTTCTTCGGTCCCGTGGGTGCACAATCGTATTCACCTCGTTTCAATTGCGAAGAAAGGGCCCAGCCGTCGACCCAGCCCTCGTTGCCGTCGTCTCCATCCTCGGGGACGAGCGCCCCGTTCACCTCGCCGCCGTTCACCCGTTTCAGCGGCGTGTCCACCAGGAACCGCGTGTACCCCAACTTGTTATTGTCGTTCGGGTCGTCGCCGTGCACCTTCGTCTGGTACCGTCGCCACAGCTGGTACTCCTCCTCGTCGAACGCGGACGGTACCGTGGTGACGGTGAAATCTTTCCTTACCTCACTCGGCGCCTTCGGGGTTACGGACTTGGACCTCGCGCGGGGCGAATCGTTCGATGCGCCGTTGACATCCATCGCGTCGATACCGAACGACTGTTTCTTCTGTCCCATCGATCGTTCGTCTCCATCCGTCGTCGATGCGGCGAAGTTGACGTGCCCGCCGCCGGCTCCGCATTTTGTGCACCATATTTTAACCCCAACAAACGTCTCGTCATCCTCCATCGCACACACCAAGGCCCTGGCGGTCTTATCCGCCTCGGCGTCCGCGAACCCGCAGTTCAGACCCCCCGCGCCGTTACCCGCGCGTTTCCCCGCCACGGACGCGATGGCGACGGCGACGGAACACGAGTGCGTCGCGCCCATCGCCGTCGCGGATGGCGCTTTGGCCCGCCTCACCTTCACCGGGATCTCACCGGTGGACGCGACCGCGGCGACGCCGGGGGATAGCGAGCCGTTCGTGACGCACTTGGCCACCGCGCGCGTGACCGCCCGCTCGATCATCGCGGCTACGGCGTCATCCTCCGTCGGTCCGCCCGGGCGGGTAGGTGCCCCGGCGTCATGGGTAGCCTTCACATCGCCTTCACGCGAGATCGGCGCACCCCGCTCGTCGATGCGTCCCTCGAGGTACGCCGTGAACCTGCGCTCCACCTTCTTCTGGGACTTGGTCGGGGTGAACTCGTTGACGTCGAGGCGTACGGTGTACGGCGGGCAGCACGTGTCGTCCAGCACGGGCTGGTACATCCAGTTCCCCGACCGCCTCCACCCTCGATCGATGAGGTGCTGGTAGTCCTCGACGGAACACGCGTGGGCGCTCATGCCGTGCGACTTGAAGGTGGCCTTCGTTGACTTGCAGTAGCCGCACGTGCTCGCGTACACCCCGTGATCCTCCACGATCGTCATGTAGTGCGATCTTTCCCCCCGCGCCATGGCTCCCTCCGGCCACCCCTGTGGGTGCGCCCCGATGATATGTGAGATCTCGTTACCCTCGCGTTTTCGGGGCGACAGAAAGAAAGTTCCCTGTTTCGGGCGGTGGGCCGAGGCGCCGCCTTCAGTCCGCGGCGCACGATAGGGTTCGGAATCGTGCGAGCGCGGGGACTGATGCGCGACGTCACGGACGTCGGCGATGGACCGTACGTACCCGTGGTGAGCCCAAAAGATACCCAAAGATCCCGGAACTCCTCCGTCCCTCTCCCGGTGCTCAAATTCGGCCGAGACTGAAATGACATCCATCTCCACCACGACAGGCGACGCTCTCTCGCTCTCGGCGGCGTCGTGAGCCCGGGTCCGAACCGACGCCCACCACGGCTCACTCAGAGCCCAAACCGCATATCGTGGAGACAAAACCCGCGCCGACGCCCGCGTGGCGAGCGGATCCCACGGCACTTCTCATCGACCCGCTGGACCCCGATTTCGCCAAGCCCCGTCCGCCCCCGACGGACACCTCTCCGCAGCTCTCCGCCGACGAGCTGAGGCGCGCGGGAATCGGTACGCTCTCCACGAGCGCGACTTCAGCGCTGAGCGCGCTGGCGCTGGCCGGCGAGAGGGCCACAGACGCCGCGAAAGGCCTCAGGACCGCCTTCGCCAATTCCAAACTCGCGAGGTCGGAGAAACTCGCGAGGTCGGCGGATGAAGACTTCGACGACGAGGACGACGACGACGACGCTGTGGACGCTGATGGGTTCACGTCGAAGACACTTCAGAACGAGAGGACACTTCACGTGTGCTTCAACGAGGCGATGCGTCGACGCCTCGAAGGTGCCTCGGCGAAGGCGGTGAGTCGTCGATCGATGCGTACCGCGTTGGCGCGGTGGAGCGCACGAACGACGCCGCACCACTCGTGCTTCGACGCGTGGGCTACGTTCGCCACCGCGGCTGGATATGCCAGGCGCCGCGAGGAGTCCGCTCGGCGCTGCGAAGGCACGCTGATGAAGCCGCCGTCCGCGCGCACCGACGAGGAGACTGAGAGCGTCTACGATCTCGTCCGCGGATCGTGTTTGTTGTTCGAAGGGTGCCCGAGGTACGAGATCGTGGAGCTGTGTCGACGCGTTCGGCTGGAACGGTTCGCGCGGGGCGACGTGCTGTTAAGCCGCGGTGATCTCGACGATAAGGTGTTCATACCCGTCACGGGATCTGTGTCCCAGTGGATGGAACCGGAGACGTCTCCAGAGGGTGAAGAGACGGTCGGGGCGGACCGGAAGGTTGAAAAACACGCGGTGGCGTCCCGAACGTACGTCCCGGGTCGATCCTTCGGCAACCCCGCGATCGCGAACGCGCCGCCGCACGCCAGCACCTTCGTCGCGGACGCTGACACGTGGTGCGTCACCTTGTCCACGTCAGATTGCGGCGGGACGACGTGGGAACCCGCTCACGTCACTGTACGCAAACGAATTGACTTTCTGTGCCGCGTGCCGGGCCTCTTCGACGCCACCTTGACGGAGCTGAATGCCCTGGCTTCGTGCGCCGAGGAGCGAAGGTACGAGCCGGGGGTGGCGCTCACTAACCAAGGGCAGGAGTGCCGCGGCGTGTACTTCATCCTATCGGGAACCGTCGCGCTCATTCGACGTGTTTTGATCGACGGAACGGAAGGTACGGACAAAGAGGCTCACGATGAACCCGTGCCGGAGGAGCTTCGATCCGCGCTGCCCGACGCCGCCGCCGCCAACAATCGCCGGCGTATGGTCCACGCGTGTGCCGGGGCTGTTCTGACTCCTCAGGGAGTTAACCAGGGAGTGAACCCTCAGACCGTCGACGTTCAAGTTCGAACAGCCGGGTCGTTCGGTGTCGTCGGCGCCGGGGACTACTTCAATAAACCCGCGCCGTGCGCGTGCTTCGCCGTACCGGTGGGCGCCAAACCCGTCACCGCGCTCTTCGTCGCATCAAAACACTTTGTCAAGCTCCTCACGCCCAAGGCGTTGGAACGGTTCGCGCGCGGCTGCCACCCAACGTCCGGCGATGATAACCTACGGAACTCGCTCGCCGCGAAGGAGTCCGCCGAGGCGAGGACGCGCGCGCTGTGGGAGGAGGATGACATGGCCGTCGAGGGCATGGAGCCCATCGACGCGGACGAGGAACTCAAACGAAACGCGTTGGCGTACTCCGACTCGGACTCTGAGGGCGACGGAGTCGAACGGCGACTGGATCGACCCACCCTGGTGCCCAGCGCGCGGCGATCGCTACGGCCTTTCCTCAGGCCGAGGGGCGCGAGAGACGGCGACGCGAGACACGAGGCGAGGCAGGGCGGGTTCGACGTCGTCGGGTGGCCGTTCCTCCGCGGCATGTACGATCCAAAGACTGACTTTTACCGAGCGGGCCAAACGGGCGGTGGTCACAGCCCCTGCGCTAAGAAACTCGATACAACACGCATCGACACAAACGCGGCGAAGCTGGCGGCGATACGCGACGTGGGCCTCATCGCCGCCAAGTCGCGGGTACAACAGGTGCCACGGAACCCGGCGGAACGGAAAGGTTCGTACTACCTAAAGTTTCTGGACGAGCTCGCCGGCTTTGACGTCGACGCCGCCTTCGCGTTTGACCCGACCACGGCGTCCCCGGAGTGGAAGTCGCACGAAGACTGGACGGATTTCACCACCCGGCCCCGCATGCTGAGCAAGCTGGAGATGCAGAACGCCAAGGTGGTGCAGGCGCGACGCGTGATCGACGCGAGGGTGGAGCGAACGCGGGACGACGCTAACCGCCGGGGCGGGGTTCACAAAATAGGAATTCACAAAATCAAAGAGCCCGTCGCCGTCCTTCACGATACCGACGGCACGCACGAGATGAACGCAGAGACGATGAACGCGGCGAAACGGTGGCTCGGGTACCGCGAGGATGCGAGGCCCGACGGTTCATTCGTCTTTAAACCAAATCGGCGAACCGTGGTGTTGGACGAGTATGGTTGTGTGACTGCCTTTCGCGTCGCGAGCGAGACGGCGCTGCAAAGGCAGCAGCGCAGGCTGGACGGCCACGACCGGGGGTTCGAGTTTGGATACGACATCGGCAAGATGCACGACGCGGACGAGGCGTGTTCCACGGCGAGGAGCGCGGGTGGGGTTGGTGCGTGCGTCGACGACTGGCGGGAGGGTAAAGGTGACGCGGGTGGCGACCTAGGCTTGGATGGTGCCGCCGCCCCCGACCACTCCTCGGACCTATGCGTCGCCATATGCAGGCTGGCGGACGCGAGCAGCACGTGCATGAGCACGAGGGACGACCTGTGCGCGATGGCGTCCAAGATGTGCGTAGAGAGCGGGGTGTTGAGCTGCGTCAGGTGGTCCGGGGACTCGTTTCTCGTGCTCGGCGACTGCGTCGACCCTTACGTTGACGACGCTGAGGAGATTGAGTACATCAGCAGGCACGTCCTAAACGTGGCGCTCACACTGTGCGCCTTCCTGCGTGACTACCACGTCGGTAAGGTCAAGGCACAGGCGGGATCACCCCCTCCCGGCGGGTGGATCGACGGGTTAAGTGAGACGATGGAGCCGCAGGGGCACCTCTCCGTCGGCGTCTCCGTCGGTTCAGCTTTCATGGTGAACAGAGCCGGCGCTCTTCACGCGTTGGACGGTGAGGTCCGCGACGACGCCGCGAGGCTGTGCGACCTTGCCAACATCACCGGCGGCGTACGGTGCGACGCTAAGGTCCACACGTTGTGCAAGGATACCCACACGCTGGTCCCGATGGGCGGCAACGAGGCGGCTTTAAATTTCGCAGGGTACGAGGCCGTAGGCGATCCGTTCCGGGGTTTGGGGCCTCTGAGAGCGGGTGAGACGGCGCCGAGGCGGCACACCGCGCGCGTGCCCGCGTCCGTGCCTTACTTCAAGCAGCGCGACGGTGGGACGCCGAAGTCGAGGGCGAGGAAGGGGGTCGGGGGAGCGGCTGGCAAGGTCCTCTCGGAGTTTCTCGGGTGAGGGTTTCGGTTAAAAGTAACAATCAATACGATGGGTGCGGTGATACGGCGCGAGTTTCGCGTCGACCCTTGGTAGTACACAGGTGCTTTCCGCCCCCTCACGACATCGCCTCTTCGATATCCAGCGACTCCAGCTTCATGGCGACGCACTCGTCGTCGGCGACCACGGCGGCGACCACCTTCCCCGCCGCCAGCTCAGCCTGCAGGGGCCTGGGAACATATTGTTCTGATGATATCACGGAGAACCCCGTCTTCTCGTAGAACCCGACGGTGGACTTGAGCGTGAGCAGGCACAGCGTAGTCTCCTGCTTCAGAAGAGTCTCCGGGTCCTTCGCGTCGATCGAGTCCTCGATCAGCCTGTTGAGCAGCGCGGTCCCGACCCCTCGCCCGCGGTGCTCGGGCAGGACCACGAGGCTGGCTAATTCCAGCAGCTGGCCGCGCCAGTTGGGCTCCAGGTTGAGAAACCGGACGGCGGCCCCTATCAAGTCTCCTTTCCGTCGTCGACTCAAGGTTTCCCAGGGCTTGAGCTGCCCGAAACCCACGAGCTGTCCGCCCTCCTCCGCCACCACGAACCGCCTCGGGTCCAACCCGAGCGGGTTCATCTTTTCTTTCAGGATCGCGAACCTGATTGTGTTTGCGTCCGACTCAACGCCGCGCCTGAGGGTCAGGCCGGCGACGTCCGGGGATGAGCGGGACGTCGCGAATGAGCGGGGCGTGTGGCGATGACCGACACGGGCGCCGCGGCGCGTCCGCCCCGCGAAGGGGACGGGTCCTCCGGCGACGCGAGCCGCCTGCATCGCGCCCGCGAGGGTTCTCTATGCAGTTGGTTTTGGCGAAGAGGGGCCAATCACATCAACGCGTTTTGCCGCTGCTGACTGGATCATTGTTGCATCGAGGTCCGCCACAAGACGACGCGGTGCGACTGGCAGTGACGACCGGCGGGCGACTCGAACGCCCGCGAATCTCGTCCATACCCCCATTCACGGGCAGCGTCGGCCTCGAGCGCTCGATACGTGCGGCGAAGTCGGAGGAGGAGGAGGAGTCGCCCTGGTCACCTCCAAAGAAATATCCGCGCTCGGATACGCGTTTATTCCCGCGTAAAAAAGGAGCGGCCGACGGAGTAGTATGAAGGCGGTCGCGGCGGCCACTCGGGTCGCGACCGCGCCCTTCGCGCGCCGAGACACGTTCAAGGGACCCGTCTCTTGCGGTCCGTCGAGCCAAGTGGTCGGTCCAGTCGCCTCGGTAAAGACGAACCGCACGGGAAACATGGCGAAAAAACCAAACGTCGCCGCTTGGATGTTGAGTTTGGGAATGTGCTCATCCCGGGGTGACGAGAGCGGCAAGTTGCGCGCGGTCATCGACCCTGACGCCGCAGTCGCCGCTACGAACGCATCGACCGTCACCGCGGGCGACATGTGGCGTCTCGCCCAGGAGAAGAGATCCGCCGCGACGGCTCTCTCCAAGTTTGCCGCGACGTGCCAAGTCTTTTCAACCTTCGCGCAGCTCTCGGCGGCGCACCAGGTGGAGGAGGCGTGGCGGGAGGTGGAGGAGGCCGAAGAAGCCGCGCGAACGTTCCTCGCGCAGGAGACGGCTCCGCAGAACCCCTACGTGTGAGGTTTTAGGCGCCGCGTACGGTACATGATATAGTCGCGCCCTGCGCGTCACACGACATTCACGTCACAAGAGTTCACAACTTAACTTCGAGTTCATTCACCACTTAACTTCAAGACTACGACTCCGTGAACGCCATCCAGTCCGGCTGCGTCGGCACCCACACCCGAAACACGCTCGCCCTGGTCACCTCCCAGCTCCGCAGGGTGGTCCCGTCGATCGGGATCCGTTCCTCGCTCGCGCTCGGCGACGAGACGAACGAAACCGCGAGTTGGTCCCGCCGCGTCCGCAACTCGGGCCTCTCCTCCAACACGAGGTCCCGCAGCTGCTCCGTGCTCGCGCCGAGTGGCAGCCGGTTGAGCACGAACGACGTCGTCGATGACGGCCCGTCGCCGACACCCGCGGCTACGTCTACGTACACCCGGACGGCGACGTGCTCGAACTCGTCTAGGAGCGACTCCATGCTCGTGGCTTGCTGCGTGATCACCTTGGCCTTGGCCGCCTTCAAATCGCCAACCTTCGCGACCGAGTTACGATCCGGGTGGTTCTTTATGGCGATCTTACGCAGGCTCTTGATGATGTTCGGGACGTTATTGGGATCAACCGGCGCGCCCGGGGAGGCGTACTGGACGAATCCCACGGCGGCGCTCGCGACGCAGAGTGCGGAGCAGAAGCCCGGGATGCACAGCTCCCCGGGCCCGGGCCCGAGGCGGAGCAGTTCGATGTTCAGGCCCTCGCGCGGGACGTGTACCGTGGGCAGGAACGCCTTGAGGTTGTTCTTGAGCTCCTCCCTGGCGACGTCGTCGGCCACGGGGGCGGCTTCTGTTGGACTCGACGGTTGCGACGCGTTCATCTGAACAGACGTCTCCGGCGCCGGGGTCGGGCTCGGAGACGCTCCTCGGTCGGTGGAGGACCAGGAGGCGTTCCGTTGCATGGGTGGCGGTGGTTGGTACTCCGGGGAGCAAAAGTCTTCCTCGGGCAGTGGCTCGCTTCGATTCCGCTGTACGAACGGCGCGGGCGGCGGCCTGACCTTGGCCACGGTTTCCTGCTCCTTTCGTCTGCGCTCTTCAGCCTCCTGAGCCTCCCTGCGCTGGCGCGCCGCGCGGGCCTGCTTGCGCAGCTCGTCGGCCTCGAGCCTCGATCGCAACACCGCCGACGACCTCTGCATCTCGTCAGCCTCGGACACCACCCGCCGGAGATCCGCGCTGTTGGGACCACCCGGCGCGACCTCGTCGTCCGCGGCGGGCGGGCTCTCCGCCTCTTCCCGCGCGGGCTCTTGTCGATGTTGATCTGAGGGAACCGAATCGCGGGTGCCGTCGGGTGCCCCGCCGGTCCTGTTCGCCTCCTGCAGCGCGACCATGACGGAGTCGTACCTCAGGACGTTCGCTTGGTGCTCCCGCTCGGCGTGGTCGAGGATCTCCCGCGCGAAGTTGACGCGCACCTCGCTCATCCCCGCGTCCACGCTCGCCTGCTTCAACTCCTTCTCGAGCGCGGCGACCATCACGCGATGGACTTCGAGGTCCGGCGGAACCATGGCGGGCGGGTTCTCGAAGGGCGGGGGCGGCGCGGAGGGTTCATCGGCCCTGCCGCGCGGAGGCGGCGCGGGGTACTGCGCGGCGTGCCCCCGGGTCATGGGCGCGCGGCTTTGAACCGCGGCGCGGAGGCGGGTGCCCCGTTTGGCTTTTTCGCGAAGCGTCGTCGTGGATCTCGTATGATTGTTACCCTACTGGGGGGGATCACTTTCAATCGCGGTCGCGTCGAGGCCTGGACTACCGCCCGCGAATGACTTCATCGATGACCTCGCTCGCGTCAATCGCACACCTCCGCGGTGCAGAGCGCGCCTCGGCTCCCCTCCGCCCAGCGCGTCGCGTCAATCTCCGCCGGCGCGTCAACACGAAGACAGTAACCCGGGCGGGGGCGATCGCGGAGGACTGGAGAGAGAAGGCCAAGCCCATCGCGCCTGGTGGCAACTACCCCGCCAAGGAGCATTGCTCCCAGTGCGGCCTCTGCGATACCTACTACATCGCGCACGTCAAGGACGCGTGCGCCTTCCTGGGCGACGGCATGTCCCGCATCGAGACCCTCGAGCCAGCCGTGCACGGCCGGGGCCGCGACCTCAGCAACGACGAGATGCGACTCGGGGTGGTCGACGAGGTCTTCTACGCGAAACGAAACCAACCCGTTGAGGGTGCGCAGTGGACCGGAATCGTCACATCCATCGCCATCGAGATGCTCAAGAGTGGTAAGGTCGAGGGAGTGATCTGCGTCGCGTCGGATCCGGACAACGCCATGCACCCGAGGCCCATCTTGGCGACAACCGTTGATGAGATATTATCGTCCAGAGGGGTCAAACCTGCGCTGTCGCCGAACCTCTCGGTGCTCGCCGAGGTGGAAGCGCGTGGGCTGAAGAAGGTTCTCTTCATCGGTGTCGGGTGTGCGGTGCAGGCGCTGCGGTCGGTGGAGCCGTACCTCGGCCTGGAGAAGCTGTACGTCATGGGAACCAACTGCACGGACAACGGGCGGAAAGAAACTTTGGGGAAATTTTTGGAAAACGCATCCGAGGACCCGGACACCGTCGTGCACTACGAGTTCATGCAGGACTACCAGGTGCACCTGATGCACACCGATGGAAGCTTCGAGAAGGTTCCGTACTTTTGCCTCCCCGCGAACAAGCTCAAGGATGTCATCGCGCCGTCGTGCTACTCGTGCTTCGACTACGTAAACGGCCTCGCCGATATCGTCGTGGGCTACATGGGCACGCCTTACTACCACACGGACATGACCAAACACCCGCAGTACGTCACGGTGCGAAACGACAAGGGTAAAGAAATGTTCGACATGATCCGCGGTGACTGCGACGTCACTCCGAGCGTGTCCAGCGGCGAACGTAAGCCATTCGTCATGCAGACGGTCATCAGCGACGACGAGGCGACGTTGGGCCGCGGACCCGAGGAACCGGCGCCGATTCCAGTTGGAAAAGCAATCGCGTGGCTCCTCGAGAAGATCGGACCTAAAGGGAAAGAGTTCGGGATGTACTCGCTGGATTACCACACCATACGTAACTACATCTACGTCAAGCGCGCGTTCGGCGAGGAACGCGCGAAGCAGCACGTGCCGGACTACGCCAGGCTGGTGGTTGACGAGTACAACGTTTACGGCGCTGTTGACGAGCGGCTCAAGCTGACGGGGACGGACTTCGTGGGCGAGTCTCTCCCGGTACCGCCGCCGAGCGGGAGGACACCGGCGCCCGGGTTGGGACCGGAGGAAGGGACGGGTGGTCGGGCGATGGAGCTGCCGGAGTTTATGAAAGGGGTTGATCCGAGTATCGTTGGGGGCATCGTCGGGTTCCTACTGTTCACGACGATCGCCACTAAACTTCTGTCTTGATATATGTAAGTTGAACAACAACGATACTGTGGTCTACAGCCACGGGCACCAGCCCTCGTACATGGACGCGAGCCTACGCGCGTCCGTCGCCTCGGCGATGAGCCTGTCCACGTCCTGCTTCGCCGTGAGGGGCGTTTCAGCCTTGGCGGCCAAAGATAGATGCCGGGCGAAGGCATCATAAGTCGTCGGCGACGGCACCTTCGGCGCGGGCGTGGCTTTCGCGACGAATCTGAGCATTTCGACGAGCTTCGGTCGACCATCCAGCTTGGCCGCGACGACGGAGATGAGGCGCACGGCGGTGGGATGCCGCCCGCCGCGCCAGCGAGTCACATGCGCGGACCCACGGCGGCGGACGGTGGCGGCGGCTGCGATCGTTTCGTCCTCGTCGTCGGAGGAATCCGCCGGTTGCTCAACCCTACGCGGTGGTTCGGTGTCGTCATCCGGCGGGGGAGCGGCGGTGAGGCCGAGGCCCGTGTGTTCCTTGATCTTGATTGATGCTTGCCTCGAGAGACTCTGCGCATTATCAAGCTCGGCTCGGAGTAGTTTCGCCGTGGAAGACAAATCCGTGTGGAGATCAGCGGTAGCGTTTGCGAACCAGCGGATGGCGCTTGAGAATTTTTCTGAATAAGTGAAGCCGTGCTCTCTGCAGTGTTGCGCTTCCGTCAAGGCTTCATACGAGTAGTCCATGGCGTTAATGGCCATGTCTATGCATCTCTCGACCTTCTCCTCGAATTCTTTTAGCAGATTCCAGGCTTCGCCGGCGCACGTCTCTGCGTCGTCGATGTCAATCGCCTCCACCAGGTCCGTGGGTACCTTTGGAAACAGGGCGTTGAGCCCGTCGAGGTGTTTCCGGGTCTCTTCGATGAACCGCGCCACCGGTCTCTCCGGTGCGCAAAGCGCGGTGCGTAAGTCCGTGGCGACAATTTCGAGCTCCCGAAGGTACCAGGTCGTGGACTCGGGCTCCATTTTGGCAGTTGGGTAAAAAGCCGACCCGGGAAAGTCATCGTGCCAGATGAAGGCCATGACGTCGATGTCGTCGACAATCGCGCGCCTCTTCTCATCCACGATTCGCTCCAGTTCCCGCGCCTTCTCAGCCTTCTCGGACGCTTCAGCGCGTGCCGCGGCCGCCGCCTCAGCCTTGGGACCCGCGGGCGCCATCGCCGTCTGCAGCACCTCCTCGCACGCCAAGATGACGTCCGTGACTGCC
>MDSX01065449.1_pt1 | contig 12967 bp, 10 predicted proteins | sample 811141 | NCBI WGS metagenome assembly MDSX01 (sample SAMN05326642, study PRJNA326480) | marine metagenome | isolation source: seawater | place: Atlantic Ocean: South East | collected 2010
CAAAAAGTGAGCAACACATTAACTACGTCGCTGTAGCTGCCTGAGTGCACGTTCTGTAGAGCGGGGATGCGACCATACACCGCATGATTGACACTAACGGAGCCTTCCTGTTCCTTCTCTCGGAGGTGTGCCAGGCTTCTGGTTGTGATTTGCCGATCCTCAATGCAAGCGATGACTTTCAGCGATCCGTCACAACCCCCTATGTGACAGCATGGGGTTGCACACCTCCCACGCGCACAATCTTCCCCAGATTTTTGATCAAAACCCGAGGATTGCGTTAATCATGTCGGTGGCACTCTCGTCGGGTCGTCGGTACTCCTTTGCGACGGGATTTTGCTTGCTGTTGATAGATGCCGTTTAGGAATTATTTTTGGTGTTAACAGCGTTTAAATGCCACACTATCCAACCATTTTTCCTGAGTAATGACTATGGCTATATTAGCTCGGACTAAATCTCTGCTTACGTCCATGTGCGTGGCATCTGGGCTCGCTGCTTTCTCGGTGCCCGGTTATTCGCAGGAGCCCGAAGCATTGGAAGAAGTTCTGGTTACTGCAAGACGTCAGGCGGAGTCGCTCCAATCTCTTGCGGTGAGCGGAACCGTCTTTGATGCTGAATATTTGGCTAGAGCCAGAGTGCTGGGGGTAGAGGATTACGCTTTGATGACCCCTAATCTTGAGTTAAATGAAACAGGGACGCGCAGCGAAAACAGTCTCGCTATTCGAGGTGTCAGCAATATTGGTGCAGGACTAAACAGCAGCCTAGCGGTTTATGTAGACGAGCTTAACGTATTGCCGCTCGTTCCAAATCCGCAACTGCAGGACATAGAGCGAGTAGAAGTGCTGCGCGGGCCTCAAGGAACTTTTTTCGGTAGGAATGCCGCGGGAGGTGCAATCAATATCAGCACCGTAAGACCGAGCGATACGCTGGAGGGCAACCTATTTTTTGAGGGTTCGAGCTTCAGCACCTATCAGGGAGGTGCGACACTTAATGTTCCATTAGGAGACTCTCTCGCGATTCGTGGTACGGCCTATGTTTACGAGTCTGATGGGTGGATAGACAATAGCAACAGTGCCGGTGGATCGAACGATCAAAGCCATTTTGGCGGCAGGATCGCCGCGCGGTTCACCCCCAATGAAAGATTAACGATTGACGCAAGTATCTCGAGTGCGGATGAGAGTAATGGTCTCGAATCTGGTATTCCGACTGGAAAGCTATCGGTCGGTTCTATCGGATTGTGGGGGCTGAACGCGATTCAGGAGGTTCCTCCGTTTCCTAAAAATATAGACAGGGTTAACAACGATAATCCAAAAGAGATTGATTACGACTACAATTTATTCAACGGCAGGATTCAATACGAGTTCGATGACTTCGTCTTTACCAGCGTCACTGGCGCTGCTGAAGGTGGGCGGAAGCAGGATGGAGATGTTGACGCGACTAGTTTTGACGCAGTCAATCTAACTCGCGATCAGGAAATTGAATTCAACAGCCAAGAGTTCAGGCTAGCGTTTAACCCGTCTTCCGGTATCAGCTGGACGGTTGGTGTCAGTTGGTATGACCAAGAGTTTAAGAGTGATCTAGAGGTTATTTTGGGAAGCTTTAATCCCTTTGGCGCGCCCGATGGCACGCTGATCCGCGCGGAAAACGGCGCTAATGATTTGGAAAGTTGGGCATTGTTTGGTGAGGTCGACATCCCGATCGGCGATAAATTGATGTTTACGTACGGAGGTCGCTACTCAGACGATGATGTGAGTGCGCAGCAGGTGATCGTCAATGGCACTCCAATGGGACCCGTCGTCAACGATATTCCCGAGGTATCCGAGAATTTTACCGATTATTCCAATAAATTTGCGCTGACCTACGATAGTTCGGAAAACCTTAGTTTTTATGTGCTGGCCTCTCAAGGATATAGGACAGGTGGGGTGCAGTTAGACCCAGCTTTGGCGGAGCCAAAGTTTGAACCTGAAACCCTGTGGAACTATGAGGCTGGGGTGAAGGGACTTTTCCTCGACGGCAGACTACGCTTTGCGGCAGCGGCATTTCATGTTGATTGGGAGGATCTGCAGGTACGCTCATTGGTCAATGCGGTCAATCCTCAAACAGGAGAATTCACCCTAGTCACTGGCGTAGATAACGCTGCTGAAGCAGCGAGTACGGGTATCGAGCTGGAGATTGAAGCTCTCGCCACAGACAAACTTCGCCTTGGTTTTGCGCTGGGCTATATGCATGCGGAATACGACGATTATCAGGATGCTGTCATCGATGGCGCGGTAGCCCTGATCGATTTGTCGGGCGAGCAGTTATTGGATGCGCCTGAACTCAACTGGAGCCTGTTTGCGGAATATAACTTTACCGTTGGCGACCACTGGGAAGGCTTTGTCAGAGGTGAGTACAGCTATGTAGATGAAAAGGAGACCAATCATTTGGCTTATGTCCCACCTACGCTATTCCCAGTCCCATTTGACTTTTCTTTTCCTTACTCCATACCGGACTTTGAAGTTGTCAATCTGAGAATCGGTATGAGCCGTGAGCGTTACAGCGTCTACCTGTTCGCTGAAAATGTGTTTGATGAAAATTACTACACTGGCACCTTCGATGACCTGTTTGCCAGCGGCATTCATGTTCGAACCCATCCTCGTGAGGTTGGAGCCCGGATTACATTCAATTTTTAGGCTCAGGGATCATTCTGAAACCTTAGAACAGAACAGTGGGTAGCGTCACTGGCTCCGGCTGGCGCTGGGCTGTTCTTGCAATCCTCGCTGTAGTGACGCTCGCTGCAGCGATTAATCGTCAGCTGCTTTTTCTTGTGATTGAGCCCTTAAAGGGGGAGCTTGGTTTTTCCGATCGCGATATCGGGGTGCTCACTGGTCTTGCCCCAGGTTTGCTAGCGGGTTTGGGGGTTGTTGTATTGGGGTGGCTGACTGATCGTACCGAACGCCACATTCTGTTGGCCATATGCGTTGTCGTGTGGTCTTTCGCAACCGCTGAGCTTGGTTTGGCCTATACCTTCTCGGGTTTTTTGCTGGGTATTATTGCATTGGCTCTGGGAGAGACTGCCGTTACGCCTGTGGCCAACTCTTTAATTCCCGATATTTTCGATGGCCAACTCAGAATACGAGCTAATCTCATCTACCATGTTATTGGCGGTATTGCGGTAGGGCTGGGCAGCCTGATCAGCGGTTTACTACTAGGCTGGGTGCAAGAAACTGGATTCGTTCTCGCATTTCTTCCCGAGCTTAACTATTGGCGAACAGCGTTCGAGTTGGTTGCATTGCTGGGCATCCCGTTAGCAGCTCTTGTTCTGTGTATTGGGAAAGTTAATCGCCGAGAGTCGGGGGAAGAGATCGATGGTGCCGTCTACAATTCTTCGTTAGAGCAGTATTTCCGTCTTTATGGAAGGGTAGCAGTCAGTCTTTATATTAGTCTCGCGCTGACCATCTTTGCCGGCATGGCGGTAATGTCATGGACGCCTTCATTTATCGTTCGCCTTTATGATGTATCTCCCGCAGATGTCGGTTTTACCGCAGGATTGGTGATGATCATTGGGAGTGTTTCAGGCGCGGGGGCGGCTGCCTTGTTTATGTTTCGGGCCACACCCAGGTTGGGCGTATTAGCACCACGCATACTGTTTCAGATTACAATTTTACTCGTAGCGATCCCGCTCATTCTCCAACTCTATGCCAGTACCGCCCAGCAGGCCTACATTCTCTATGGCCTCCAAATCTTTTTTGCCAACACTGGCTTAGCGCTGTCGGCACATATGGTTCAGAGCATCAGTCCATCTCATCTGAGAGGGAGGCTTTTCGGTATCTATGGCTTGGTGGGTATGCTCCTTTCCTCACTGGCGCCTCTTTTTACCGGGATGCTCTCCGACTCGCTCCATACTTATGACCGTGGGCTAGTGATGGCGGTCGTTTTTGTCTCTGTGCCAGCACTGGTTGCCGCCGCTGGTATTATGCGGGCGACCAACAAAACATACCAAGCCGCCGCACCTAGCTTTGAGCTAATGCGATAGCGGCCAAAAGCGGTAATGATGAGAGTGATGAGGGGGTAACGATCAAATCACATTCGTGATCCGATTGTTTTGGATCACAGAAGTTGATGCTGCTTCGTCAATATTAATTTTTCTTAGGCTCGTCTTCAGCGGCAGTGCGGCTAATAGGTGCTGCGGAATCTTGGTCCATATCGCCTGATCCACCTATTTCGGTCATGGTCCATTGAGTGCGCGTCTTCTGCTTTGTTTGTGTTGAGGAGGACATGCCGGTGTCAGCTGCCTCAGTGAGAGCCTCTGAATGAATGGCTCGTATCTGGGATTCACTCTTGATGCGAACACTTTTGCTCTCTTGCGTTGCGGCTGCAGCGCTGTCGCTATTATCTGAGGGCTCGACTGTCCTTTGATCACTAGTCGTTGTATCGAGTATGAGTGGAAGCCCTGTCTCACTATTGCCAATCACGACTACCTTACTATTTTCTGATTGAGATAAGGCTAGCGTCGCCTCGATACCTCTCCAGCGCAAATAACTCTCGGTAATCTGTGGCGCAACAATACGTTGGAATTTTGCGATTCCCTCAGCTTCAATCACTTTTCTCTCGCTTTCGAGCCTTTCGCGCTCTACTCGCCATTTATATTCCTCCACCCGCTGGTTCTCTTGCAGCTTGCGTTCAATCGCCTCTCTGATGGAGACAGGGAGTTTGACGTTTGAGATCAGAATGTCCTTCAGTGAAATGAAGTTTCCGTCTTCGCCTGTGTCACTCTGAACGCCGATTCCATTTGAACGCCGCGTATCCGTGATGTACTCATATATCGTATTTGCGATTTCCTGTCGCTTTCCCATATACATCGCCGCAGCAGGGTAACGGGCTATAGCGCCGCGAGCCACTGCCCCCACGTCGGGAATCATGAGCCTCTCTACATAGTCCTCTCCAATGGTCTGATTGAGACTGACTACATTGTTGTCCAGTACTTTCCACCGAAATGTTAGGGTTATTTCGTAGTGCAGCCCGTCGGCGGAAACAACCTGGTATTCCCTAGTCTCTCTCCTGAGACGGGTCTCGTAAGTGTAGAACTCATCCCACGGCCATACGAAGTGAGCTCCCTCTGAGAGAGGGCCTACTGAGTTTTTGTCGATGATACTTGCAGATGGATGGCTATCCAGCGCCGCTCTCTGAATCGCGTTTACTCTGCTATCGCCAGTTATCGCGCGAGCGATCGGGAATCTGTACCAGTAAACACTGACTGAGCCCACGGGTGTGACCTTTACGACATGATTCCAAAACACCACAAAGACGAATACGGCAATCAGAATGATCCAAGTCAGCCACAAGGAGAAACGGCTTGCAATGCGGCTTATCACGGATTTGATATTGCTCATCATGGATATCATTCTTCTTCCAAATACCCTTCAATCATATGCAGCCGTCGATCACAGCAGTTGAAATAGCTCTCATCATGAGTGATAACGAAGCATGTGACGCCATCTGACTTCAACTGTGGAATCAGAGTTTCATAAAACCATCGGCGCGTTTCTGGATCCTGGTCAGCGGCCCATTCATCAAGCACTAAAATCGGCCGTTTTTCTGTTAGCGCCAAGGCCAGCGCCAGCCTTTTTCTTTGACCGGTAGATAGATGCTCTCCATGAACGTCACTGAAATCAAGTTGGATCTTGTCTCGTATGTCGAGTTTTACCAACCAGTTTTCCAGAGTAGGTAAATCGGACTCGCTCACACCGTACAGACCATCGAATAGGTAGAAATCAGAAAAAACAGAAGAAAATAATTCTCGAAAGGCTTGGGTTGTGGCCAGAGGGGTCTCTTGACCATTAAGTTTAATGCTGCCACCCGCCCGCGGATAAAGCCCACACATAACCCGCAGGAGAGTGGTTTTTCCAGAGCCGTTCCCACCTGTGAGGAATACAATCTCGCCACGTTCTAGGGTTAGATTAATATCACTAATTGCAAAGCCATCCTCCTCGCCGTGCTGATACTGCACGGCTTTCAGCTTGAGAGATTCAAATTCTCCAAAGTCGCATGCACCAGTATGAGGCGCCCACTCCCCCACCAGTTGCTTGAGCGTATCTTCAAATTCGTTGATTGACTTAAGTGAAAACTGTGCGGTGGCGGCGTTCTGCATCGACGATACAAGGCTGCCCATTGGGCCAAGAATGAAAATAATTGCAATCACTGTCTGGGATAGTGTGTCTGTATCGTCGCCACTGAAGATCGGGAGCATAAAAACAATAATACCGGCCAAGAAATAGGATATGGAGGTGCCGGTAGCAATTAGATCTGCGAAAAACCAAGCCGCATTCGAGCGCGACTCTGCGAGATTTTGCGAGCTGTCACACATCGCCTGTTGCAAAGCGACCCGTTTGGTTACGCCAAGCTGAAGCTCCTTTGCTCCCCCTGTAATGCCATCGGCTTGCCGGCGGAATGTCGCCTCCCAATCTGCGCTTGAACGCAGTGCATCGGACATTTTTCGGGCGTGATTAACATAACCAATGGTGGTAAACGTCATCACAACGACCGTTATCAGAGATGCAATGGGAGAGAGCGTCATTAAATAGACGAACATGAAAAGGAGCAGAATGGAGGCTTCTACGCCGGAAATGAGAGGCACTAAAGCTTGAGAAATCGCACCGTAATGGGCGTTGAGCCCATCTCTGATTGACTGTTTTTCGATTTTTTCAAGGTCTCTAATCGATAACGACAAGGCCAGCTCAACAGCTCGATGCCTTTTCTGATTGAGCGCACCCTCAATCTCGCTGGATGTGCGGCGGATCAGTGTGAGCTGCGCAACGCGGTAACCGATGAGCAGCACAACAAAGGCAGCGGCATAGGTTAGATTATAGCCTTGCTGCTCGATCTCCTTGGCTTCGGTATTAAGGATGTAGAGGACGCCAGTCCCGCACAGTGCTGCCAAAACAGCAACCAAGCCTAACTTGCCCAATGAATCTGTTTTCAGCAGAAGTAGAGAACGAACGCCGGACCAGCGCGACGAAGCAGGCTTTTGGGTGCCGGGAAACAGGTTAAGCAGGCGATCACCCAGAGCGCCCGCTTTGTGTCCTTCAGACAAAGGCTTACCTCGCTTGGGGTCGCCTAGGTGTGCCCAGCATAAGAACCAGCCCCATCACGACAGGAGTGAGGAGGAGCGACAACACAAAATTTCCAGCAAAACCTGCCGCCCTCTTCTTGCCTATGAAGCCTATGGCGACCGCCAATAAAACGTATGCTAGAACTAACAAAGGTGGCACATTCATAATCAATACAAGCCTGGCTAGCTAGACTTGCCTCGGCCTTTGGCTGACTGGAATTCCGCTTTCAGGTCATCCGCCACAGCGTCAGCGCTAAAATCGCCCAATGTGCCGCCACCTTCAAAGTGCCGGACGAAAATCTTACCAATCGCATACGTCGCCGCCGACCCGAAAGCACCTACCGTCACGCTTCCTAAAAGAGACCCCGATCCAGGAATCAACTTAACCGCAGGTCCAACCAACAAGCTACCGGCGCCTACAGACCCTAACGTACCCAAAAGAGAAGAGATAACGCCGTTGAGGGTGACTTCATTTGGATCGACTTCATAGGCCTTTGCGAGGTCGCGGACCATCTTCACTTGCACCGCTCCGAGTGCGGCGAGATCCAAATAAGGGACTGGAACCACTGCGGCAGCTGCTGACCACCTAACTGCGTTCGAAATAATTGATCCTGCTGCGTCGTGAATGTCGTGCTCATGCGGCACTGCTGTTGCTGTTGCTGTTGCTGTTGCCATCTTTTATGCTCCTGTTTTATGTGTCACTTCGTTTTCGGAGGCTCTTATCCTGCTAGTACAGCACGGGCTCTGCACCTAAGAATGAGGTATATTCAAACTACTCGGCCCCTTCAAGATTGTCAACTTGGGACACTAATACTACGGAGTGAGATATTGGGCGATAGCACAATAGCTTTTAAAATAGCTCACCGAAGGTGTGCTCCTTGATCTGTCATCGCCGGCGGCAGGCTTTTTGTGCCGCTGTTGCCTCTGCGCGCTTCATGCCAGCTCTCGCGATGGTGTCAATGCTGATGGCCACTGGGAGCGGGGCGCAAGACGGATTATCCGAGTTTTCACAGCCCAGATTATTCTCCCCCCTTCCTCCCAGCCACTCTTATGGCGAATTCCAAATCGGTTTTCAGCATATCTCCGAACTAGATTTGTCTGACAATATTAATTTGCTTGAAGACGAGCAGCGTGAGGGCGGGTACCGCTATACCGGTACGCTGGAAGCATCGTTTATAGGAAAAATAGGAGCCTCGGACCTGAAAGGCTCGTTGGGGGTGCAGTTTATAGAGCAAGCAGACTTTGACCGGGAGAATGATTCGCGAACAGTTGATGGCATAGGCAATGTGACGGTGAGGTCTGCAGTTTCATCCTCGGCCACCAATTTCTTAACGCTCTCGGCTGAAGAAAACGAGATCAATAGTTCTCAATACGTTTACCGCACTAAGAGCTTTGGTACGATTCAAACTGACACTGTCTCTGACCAGTTAGAAATACACCTTGATGAGCACTGGCAGGTTTCTGCTCTTGGAACTTTGCAGTGGGAGTCTTACGAACTGACGAAGCAAGCTTACAACCGGTCACGCGTAAAAAGAGAAGAGCTGTTTGAGCGGGATAACACAAGCATACTCTTTTCTTTATCGCGGTCCGGGTTCGATGCGGGCGCTGTTTACGGATTACTCCAGTTGACAGAAAGCACGGGCGGCTCTGCCTCTTCGGAGGATCTTGATCAGGACTCGGTTTCAGTGGGTGCTGGTGTAAAAAAAGTTTCGGGTGCTTTGCAGTATCAAATCGAGTTGTCGTATGGCCAGGCTAAAACAAAAAGTATTTCGCAAGGGATTCAGGAAGATAGTAAGGAAAGTGCCTTGTTTGGGCAGGTAGTCGCGCAATATATGCCGTCTAAGACTTCCAGAATCTACGCCGGCGTTATTCGGAATCTCTCTGTGGATTTATCGTCTTCTGCCACTGCGGCACTTGTTACCAGTGGGGTGATTCATTGGCAGACCGATATATCGGACCGTTGGTTTACCGGGATAAGATTCGAGTATCCGTATATTGAAATGCTTGGAACAGATTATTATTTTTCAGTGCCGGTAATTTCTTTCAGATCAGGCTATCGCTTTTCCCAGCACTTCAATGTCGAGGCGGATCTCAACTATCAAAGGCAAAGAGCTAATACTGCAGCGCAATCAGCGGGCTTTACAGACTACGAAGAGGCTGAGTTGAAGTTAACAGCCAAGTGGTTTTTTTGAGCTAACTTTAAGATAAGTATAAGAAGTATAAATGGGCTGCTGAGGATAACTGGTCGTCCAGAAAGTGGTCGTGGAAGCATGAGATCATGGATGTAGGCTCAGAGAGTGCCTGCGGTTAGCACTCGCATTGCTGGTCTTGTAGATCTTTTTCGTTCGCCTTCGAAACCTGGCACAAACAACTCCATACCAACGGAGTGCTCAGTGACTTCCTTGCTGATTGAGTGCTGTTGAACCGGAATCCTTTCCAGCGAAAAGAGGCAATGTTTCAGGTGGTGTCTCGGTTGGCGGCACTGGGAGGGCCGGGGAAGGCGAGGCCCTCCTGCGCTCTCAGCACTTCTAGATGAGTCAATAGATGGTGGGCCCAGTAGGACTTGAACCTACGACCAATCGATTATGAGGATGGGGGAGGGTCCGGTGAGACTCTGATAAGAGGAACAATCGTAAGGTCTTTTTTGGATGCTGATTTTCGATTTGAGGCAGTCCCAACCTATACCGAACCTCGGCTGAACGTTAGACCAATACGAAGTCAGCAAGTCAAAAGATTTATAACAAGGTTTGCCAACTGAACACCGAACTGAGGCCGAATCGACTCTGTCATTTTTGAGACTCCCTATTAGAGGCCAATTAGCAATAATTCATAAACGAATTATCAATAATTGGTCCTCTGTCTTCCTCCTCAGGTCCTTTAGCTTCTATACAGTCCTTATCGGTCACCCTTCGGGGTTACTGAGGCAGTCCTCGGGGGATCCTACGGGGGCTATAGGATTCCTCCATTACCTGCGTCTAATTATCTGGAGGGGGAAAACTACATGAGGGGTGTTGTGTTCGTTCTCTTGAAGATGGGCCAGGATCCGGTCGATGATGTCCTGGTCCTCGATGCAAGCGATGACTTTGACAGATCCGCCGCAGCGGCCGCAGACTTCGATTTCTATATTGAATACTCGCTTGAGTCGCTGAGCCCAAGTCATAGCGGCATGGCGCTCAGTCGGTGAGACGACGTCATTATCGGAACAGCCCCTTCCCTGATGAATGGCACTGAATGCCCCTCGTCGTATGCCGCTTTTCTTGGGCGTCGCAATTCAATCAGCGATTTCCGCCGTGACAGACAACACTTGGCAGTCCTTGGCAGACCAGATGCCTGGGACTTGACGGCGCGTTTGCTGTGCGACACCATTTGCTTCTGCCTTGGAATGGAATCCATGCGTGCCTATTGATACCACTGGTCTCGACTTCAGCGAGACCAGAAAAGCCTTGATGCCAGATCGGCTCGATATACGTGAAATTTCGCGAGTGAGCATTATCGGTCTCTCTTTTCACGTATTTATGGGTACGTGTGCAGTAATGGTCGGACTGACTTGGGTTGAGTTATTAGCTTTCTCAGCGGAGGGATACGCCGACCAGCCCAGGTTCCGCGCTTTTTCAATCTACGCCGCCATTGTGGTTGGTATCTACGTCGGCAACTTCCTGGCAAGACGGCTTGGCGTCAGCCCATATCAGCTAGCGGTTGCTCGGGTTTGGCTTTTATTCGTCTTTTTTTCGATGTCCATGTTCGTTGGGCCTTACACCTTGGGATGGCACACCCACGCGGCAACTGCCGCAGTATTCAGCTCGATTCTGACTGCCATAATGTATTCGGCCAAACGGGCCTACGCGAGTCTGGCATGGTTCGGGATGCTGGCAGCGACTGGCTTCTTGATGAACCCAACTCGAGAGCCGCTCATCGACTTACTGGCCTCTCCAGTATCGGCCGCATGGGGCATTGCTTCTGCTCTGATCATACCGTTCTCCGTTGCCGCAATGATAGCCCATGTCATATCCCGGCTCCTAGCGGCGTATGATGCACATCACTTGCAGCTTTTGGATAACTCGGAAAAATTGATGGCACTAGCCACTACCGATCCACTAACCGGTTTTCAGTCTCGAGGAGCACTGCAACCACAGTTTGAAAAGCAAGTAAAAGTGGCCGCCGCTCATCAGAAAAGTATTGTTACGGCTCTGGTGGACCTGGACAACCTCAAGGGCATCAATACTTTTTTCGGCCACTCAGCCGGAGATGAGGCGCTACAGTTTGCCGCCCAACACATACGAGCTGTGGTGCCCAACGCGTCGCACTTGCGCTTGGGAGGGGACGAATTTCTGCTGATCATGACCCGCGATGACGAAGAGGCCGCCATTGATTCGCTATTGAGGCGCATTACTCACGAGTTGGAATTCAAATTTGGAGAGCAGTCAATATCGATATCGATGAGCCTTGGATATTCTACTGCGACGAGTGCTGACAAGCCGCTTACTCAGCTGATAGCAGAAGCAGATCTGGCAATGAGAAAAGCGAAGCGCCAAGGCAAGAGTCTTACTTTCGCATACGTAGCAGGGGACTCTGTTCCTTCGGCTTTCACTGGGGGATTGCCTAAGGGTGTGCATGTCGCGAGGGCCAACAGGACCTCAAAATCGGAAATCCCGGCAGCCACCGTTGGTGCGGCAATCCTGGACGGGCAGATTAACTTTGCATTACAACCCATCATAGATGCCAGGACAGGAGAAATTATTGCCACGGAAGCGTTGCTAAGATGGTATCTCAGTGATGGCTCCGTAGTGCCGTTAGTAGATTTCCTTTCAACCTTCGTATCTTTGGAATGGCAGGCCCCCTACCACCACTCCATTAACAGCACTCGCCTTGCAATCTTGGATGGGGTGCGCGCAATCAAAGATATAGATGTACATTTCAATTTCAGTGTGGAGTCGCTGGGGCTATCAACGGCCTCTAAACTGAACAATGCCGTCGGGTCGGATCTGAGAGGCCTTGTGGTGGAAATATCCGAGAAAGAGTCGTCCGCTACCTTGAAGAATGGCATCCCCCTTCAAGATTGGTTGCTATCCGCTGGTGGGAAGTATGCACTGGATGACTTCGGGAAAGGCCTCAGCAACCTAGACCGACTGTCTCAGTTGACAATCGACCTAGTCAAGTTTGACCAAAGTTTGATCAAAGATATTACGGACAATAAGCGCCGGCGCGCGGCGATTAGGCACGTCACAGCACTATGCGAGGAACTTGATATCCGCTTCATCGCAGAGGGAGTGGAAACCGTTGAGCAAGAATCCACGCTATTGGAACTCGGCGTATTTGCCCATCAGGGCTTCCTTCGAGGGGAGCCCATAAAAAAATCTGCATTTTTAAATCTATTGCGAAGCAATACTCAACTCGCCAGACCAACAAACGGCATAGACGACCAGAATTTTGGCTTAAGCTAGTGAAGCGGTGTTCGAATAGCCCCTAAACGCTCAGAGGATGAAAAACCCTGCGTCCAACATGAACTATAGAGGGCAATTTGGCGCGAGGAAAATTCATCTTGCCGAGCGAGCGGCAAAACTGAAGCACGCCCTATAAATCAAACTCAAGGAGGAGTTTGGCATGTCAGTCACCACGACTGAAACAGAATCTCGCGCAAGCATAGGAAGAATAAAGGGCCTGTCGAGATTAGATTTCCTCACTGTTGCTGCCAACTGAGCTGGAGAAATTTGCGAAATACCCGCCGGCAGGCCTGAAAAACTGCTCGCTAAGGTGATCTTGCAATTCATATCCGCCCATTCCTGACCGAGAGCCCGCAATAGCCCATGCCATGGTTTTTCAGTGGCGTCTTTGCTGATGCGGGGTTGGGAGTTCGCTTCCTGCGAAAAGAGGCAATGTCTC
>MDSX01086312.1_pt1 | contig 12967 bp, 9 predicted proteins | sample 811141 | NCBI WGS metagenome assembly MDSX01 (sample SAMN05326642, study PRJNA326480) | marine metagenome | isolation source: seawater | place: Atlantic Ocean: South East | collected 2010
CATCGGTGAGTATATTTTTGGTTATTTTTGGTTATTTTTGGTTATTTTTGGTTATTTTTGGTTATTTTTGGTTATTTTTGGTAATCTTCATATGGGCAATTCGTATGACGTCGTGTTTTTATTTTAACAGAGAGCGTGTGCCCGGACGCCGCGAGTTTCGACCTCCCCGCCGCGCACTTGGCGCAGGCGATCAACGAGGCGCAAGAGGCGTTCGAGGCGGCGTCCATGGAGGAGGAGCGGAGTGGTGACGTCGAGATGACGCGGGAGGCGGGTGGGTTGAAGTGGAACGCGAGGGGCGGCGCGGACGCGAGCGACGGCTACGGCGGCGGCGACGTCGGTACGTTTATTTTAACTCTCGTGTAGGCAATTAGACTAATGTCCCGTGTGTTTTGTGTACAGGGACTCGTCTGAAAGGGTCCACCGGCGGCTCGAACCTCGATCGGGACAAGGCGCCGAGGCCCGCGGCGGAGTACAAGCAGCTCCGCACGTTGCTCCTCGCGCTGGAGGACCGCATCGCAAACGCCGTTGGTAAAGGCGAGACGGAATCCGTCAAGCCCGGTGAGGCGCTGTTCGACCTGCTGGCTTCGCTGAAGATCACGGAGCGAACGGCGGAGATGATCCGGGGTGAGTCTATTTCTTTAATTCGCGTATGGGCAATTAGATTGACGCTGACGGCCGTGTTTTGTTCACAGGTGTCGCGGAGGACGCGTCCGTTCTCCTCGCGGGCGAAGCTGCCGATCGCGGCGTGCGGTCCAAGTCCAGGCAGTCTTCTTACCGCCTCAACGAGCTGACTAAGTATCTCGATTTAGCGTTCAAGGCGCGGGAGGCTGGGCATTCCGCGAGCTTTAGGCTGCGCGTGGGCGCCGACGAGTCGCGAGGTTCGAAAGGTGCGTATCAAAAGGGCACAAACAAGCCCGGCGGGTTCGGCGCAGGGCACGGCACCGGCCCGACGCTGAGCTTCTGGTGCTTCTCCCCCGGCGTCGCGATGAGTGACCTCAAGCGAAGAGGTGTCAAGTCCGTGGTGTTGACTTCTGGTACGCTGAGCCCGATGACGTCCTTCGCGTCCGAGCTCGGATTGAACTTTAAGGTTCGGCTTGAGAACCCGCACGTCATCGACCCAGGGCAGGTGTGGGGCGGCGTGGTACCCGTCGGTCCGTCCGGTAAGCGGCTCAACTCCACGTACAGGTTCAGGGACACCGACGAGTACAAGTCGGAGCTCGGAAACGTAATCGTGAACTGCGCACGAATAGTCCCGGATGGAATGCTGGTTTTTTTCCCATCCTACGGAGTCATGCGTTCGTGCGTGGAGCACTGGCGAAATACAGGTAATCCCTCAATCTGGGACCGCGTGTGCGCCAGTAAACACGCGGTGGTTGAACCGACGGGCAAAGAAGAGTTCCGCGAGGCGTTCAAAGAGTTCAACGACGCTTTGGAAGTGACCAAAGCGGATGGGAGTAATAAAAACGGAGCTGCGTTTTTCGCCGTGTGTCGAGGGAAAGTATCGGAAGGCATCGACTTCGCCGACAAAGCCGGGCGATGCGTCGTCCTCACCGGAATCCCGTACGCGCCCAAGGCTGACGCCAAGGTTCGCATCAAGCGCAGCTTCCTGGACACGAACCGCGCGCGTGACAAGGACGGACTGAGCGGCGAGGAGTGGTACTCGCAGGGCGCCATGCGAGCGGTGAACCAGGTGAGTGCGTAAACAGTCTCCCTCCCAACCCAAACAATACCCAATCACCCAATCACCACCCAATTACTGATCAAGCGCCACCTGTTTTCCACCAGGCGCTCGGTCGCGTGATTCGACACCGGCACGATTTCGGCGCGGTGGTTCTCGCCGATGAGCGGTTCGCGCACGGCAACGTGCGGTCTCAGCTCAGCGTGTGGCTTCGACCGGCGGTGCAGCCGTTCGATTCGTTCGGCAAAGCCGCGGCGAAGCTGACGCAGTTCTTCAAGCACCACGCGGGTGACCGGCCTAGACTCAAGCCCGCCGCGGAGCCACGGGATTTGAAAGATAAGGATGACGCCGGTGCCAAGTTTGAAACTTTGGGCGGCGGCGGCGGCGGCGGGCGCGGGATCGCCTCCAAGTTTGGAGCGGGAGGGAATCACACGCGCGGCGGCGGCGGCGGAATGGGTCTGCTGGGCAAGCTCGCCGGCGGCCAGTTCGCGGTGGACGTCGACGCCGCACCGCCGGCGTACCCTCGGGGCGGTGACAACGCCGACAAAGCGAAGAAGAGGCCCGGGGGACTCGCCGCGATGCTCCAGGCGGGCAAGGGCGGCGGTAACACGGGCGATAAAACCGACACAGCCGCGCAGAAGAACACGACGAATACGACGAATGCGAATACGAATACGAACACGAACGAGGATCGCGTGCGGCTGTTCATGCGCCGCGCGAGGTCCGAGCTGACGGCGCGAGCGCACGAGGATCTGACGACGTCGCTTCGCGCTTTTCGAGCCGGCGGCGGCGCGGACATCTCCACGCTTCTTCGACTCGCCACGAGGACGCTTCGCGCGGACGACGACGCCGGGCCCAACTCGCTCTACGCCGCGTTCAGCGCGCTGGTCCCGGAGAGTCACAGGCACCTCCACGATAAGCACCTCGAGGCGTTGCGGGCGCGGGACTCGGAAGCGAGCGACGGCGGCGACGGCGTCGACGGATCTCAGCCTCTTCCTTTCGGCCGGAAGCGAGTCCGTCCGGGGGTCGGCGCGGGAGCGGGGACCGCGCTGTCGCGCGACGCCGTCGGCGGGAGCACCGCGATGGGACGTCATCAGAGGGAGTCGTCGACACAACAGGGTGGCCACAAGCTCACGGTGGCTAACCCTCCGCCGCGGTGTGTCTTGTGCGGCAACGCGGCGCGCAAACCGTTCGAGGCGGCGTGTAAGCACCCGGCGTGTTACTCGTGCTGGCTTGAGCTGCTCGGAAGGGATGGGAGCGGGAACGCGAAGTGTCCGTCGTGTCACAAGCCGGTGCTGAAGCGGCAGCTGCAGAAGATGTTCTTCACGTGAGCGGCGGCGGTGGGGGCGAGGCCGGAGGTGAGGTGGGGTGAGAGGCGCCCGCCGTTGGCGAGTGCGGCGGTGAACGGAGGCGGGGAGTGGTGGATGTTTTGATTGAGGGGATGTTGTATCACACGCGTGCGCTTGGACATTCCTTGCGTCTGTAGCGCCGACGACCGTGCTCGCAGATTTGTGACCCACCGCACTCCTTGCACCTATCACGCCGACGACCGTGCTCGCATATTCCCTTCCCACCGCACTCCTTGCATCGAGAGCGCTGACGACCGTGCTCGCAGATTGATGCCCCGCCGCACTCCTTGCATCGAGAGCGATGACGGCCGTGCTCGCAGATTCCAGACCCACCGCACTCCTTGCACTGAGAGCGCCGAAGACGACCGTGCGGACACCCGCTGCACACCTTGCACCTCGAACGTTGCTTCACCCCGTGCTCGCACGGCCCGTGGTGCCTCGGGGCACTCTTCCGCTTCGTGCCCTTCTTGCTCAACTCCTCACTCCGTATATCCGTGTTCTCTGCATCGCCGACATCCGGAACGTCTATCCTGACTCTCGGCCTCCAAACCGTCGTCGTCATCCCCCCGCCCGCGAGGTGGGCCCCCGAAGTGATTCGTTGTTGCCTTTCTCGTGTGCAAAAAAATAACGGTGCTGGAGCTCGGCTGGATCGGCAGGCTGCAGTGTCTGGCAGTGCCGTGCAGTGCAAGTGGCGCTCGGACTAAATTTCGATTTGAACGCGTGCACTGTAATAAGCATACCAGATCGACGTGTTTTCATTGGTCGATTCGTTCGTTCCACCAATGAAACGCTCCAATTTCTTCACGAATTCATCCCCGGGAGTCATCAGTCGAAAATGCGTTCGCGAACCTTCCTTCGTCGTGTGAACATCGCGCTAGCGCTCCATAGCGGAAAGCGCGCTGCCCCGCACACGGCCTGGGTGGACACGGGCGTACGATCTGCGGGACTCGATCCTCGGGTGCGCGAGTGACTCTGGACGATACGATCGATCCCTGAGGCCAATCGCGTCACCGCGCCATCGGCCCGGAAGGAGGGAGACCCCTCGCGGTAATTGGAAATCCACAGATTCGAGGGCACTGTGAGAGAGGAGGCTCGCGTGGAAGATGTCGCGTCCCTCGTTCAGGGCTCGGCCCATCGACATCGCCCAGGCGCTGGCCATCGTCCGGGATGAATCCGTCCTGAACGATGAGTCGCAGGCGGTGGCGAGGGAGGTGACCCACGCGCACAAGAATCTCGACAAGGACAACGAGGAGGTGCGCCGCCCGCGCCCGTTCCCGCGCGCCCCCCCCTTTCATTTCACAGGCTGGACCTACGCAAAAGCGTGGTTTCGGGCTCGAAAATGGAGTCGCCCCTGCCCGCGGATCTGGCCGACTCGGGGCGGTCGCGACTCCATTCCCCCCGTTTTTCCGCCCCGCCGGACACTCCACGAGCGGTTCCATCCAATCGCATCGTCGACAAGGCGATCATCTGCACCCGGCCGCGCCGAGACGCGCGTGTCCGGAGGGGCTTCGGCGTTGGCACACGCGAATTGGCGGTTTCCCGCCCGCCAATATTTGACCTAATTTGCACCATTTCGACTCCCCCAACATTCAAACTGCAAATCTTCCATCATCATCCACTGACCTCCCGCCTCCGCCTCTCCCCGATCCCAGGTGCTCACGAAACCGGTGGACGGCAGCAAGAGCAAGGATGGCAAAGCGGACGAGATTCCAATCCCGGAGATTCGCAAAGTCGCGTCTTACGAACAGGACTACAGGGCCAACTTCGTCAAACCATCCGTCTACCTCCGATCCCCCGCGTTCGGCGCGCCCATGTCGGAGATTGTCGAGTACGACCTGGACAACGACGACGAGGACTGGCTGACGTCGTACAACGACGGGCAGAACAGGCTACCGGCGGAGAAGCTGGAGCTGATGATCTGGAAGCTCGAGATTGCGTGCGGGGAAGCCACCGAGACGTGGATGGCGGAGAGCGCGGCGATGGCGACTGAGAAGGGTCAGATCATCTCGTATCAGGACCGATGCGGGCAGATGGCGTCGACGGCGGCGCTGCCCAAGGAGAAGGCGCTGGCGCTGTTAAGCGACGTGAGCGGCCGCCCGGCGTTGCTGGAGGCTGTGTTCAAGTACTGGACGGAGAAGCGGGCCAAGACGGGTAAGCCGTGCCTTCGCAGGTTGCAACCGCCCCCCGCGCCCGGCGACTCCAACCCGTTTAACGTTTTCCGCCAGCGCGAAAAGACCAACAGGCCGCAGACGCGCCGTCGCAGAGAGAACGACGGCGCGAGCTACGACAAGATGCGGCATATTCGTCGCCAGATGGAGATGGTGTACGCCGTCGTCGAGCTGCAGCTGAGACGCGAGGAGAAGAAACTGGAGGCGGTCGTGTGCGAGTGCGACTCGCACGCGTTACAGATCAAGCTGCGGCACGAACCGAGGACGGTGCACGAGGAGATCGAGGCGGAGTTTGCGAAGAAGCCGAGCGCCAAGCCGTTGTCGCCCAAGGAGCTGGAGTGGGATCCGCAACGGCCGGTGGCGCTTCCGCTGTCGCAAGCGGAAGTCGTCGTGGGCCACGACGGGGCGTATCGGCTCGGCGGCGAGCGGTTCGCGCCCAAGCAGGACACGCACGCGGGCGGGAAGCACGGCAAGAAGCGACGCCGCGACGACGCGATGGCCGCCGCGATGCCGGGCAAGGGGTACGATCCACGGATGATGTCGACGCTGGGCGGCGGGTTCGGTCAGCACGGCATGCCGCCGGGGTACGCGCTCGGTCCCGACGGTCGGTTACTGACGGATCCCGCCGTCTTGGCCCGGAACCGCTCACGGCCGATCGTTCCGATCGTGGTGGACCCGTACCAGCCCCCGCCGGAAATCCCGGACATCGAGATGATCTTCGCGATGACCCCGGCGGCGAATCGATTGGCGCGGTTCGTGTTGCCGTTGGGGATGCACAAGCAGCACTGCAGGCCGAGGATCGCGCGTGGCGGGCGCATCGTGTTCGATCGCAAGGACCCGCTGACCCGGCAGCCGTACTTCAACCCGGTGGAGGGGTTGCCCATGGATCCGGACGAGGACTCTGGGGACGAGAACACGCCCGCGAAGACGCCGAGGATGATTCGAGCGTGATGGCCGGGGGATGTTCTCGGAGAGTCCGGCCCGGGGGATGGGAAAAAACAAACATTTACAAACTGAGGAGGTGCGGGGCGTTCACGGTGCGACGCGCGTCGACGCCCGCGCGGCGATTCATTAGCAAATCAAAACACTTAGAAGACCAAAAACATTTAGTAACAACAACGGAACGATATTAGACTAGTCAACGATGTATCCCGCGTCGACCCGAGGCGTCTGCGTCTATCGGCGATACCTGTCGTCGTCCTCGGGATCTGGTTTTTTCTCGCCCCCCGCATCGCCGTTCCCGCCACCCTTGTCCTCGTTCCACTTGGCGAACATCGCGCGCCTGTCCGCGTCCGACATGCCCTTCGCCGAGACGCCCTTTTCGTCTCTCCTGTCGTCTCTCCTGTCGTCGTCCCTCCGTCGATCGTCGTATCGATCGCGGCTTCTGTCGCGCCTTCCGCCGCCGCCTCTGTCGTCCCCGCGTCCTCTGTCGTAAGGCCCGTCGCGCCGCCTAACGTCGTAGCCGCCGCCGCCGCGTCCACGGTCCGGCCCGCCGCCGCCGCCGCCGCGCCTGTCGTCGTACCCGCCGCGGCCGGGTGGACCGCCCCCGGGTGGACCGCGCCTGTCGTCGCGGTCGTACCCTCCGCTGCGCCCGTCCCTGCCGGAACGATTGTTATAATCGTCCCGTCCTCCGCGGTCGTCGTCGCGCCGCTTGTACCGGCCGAAGAGGATCTTACGAAGTTGCCGACTGATTGGCTTGAGGTGCATGAAGTTGCAGTACCCGCCTCGGTTGCACGTTTGTTCCTCGTACTGCCTGCAGGTGCTCTCGCGGAAGTCGGTGACTGGGGAAAATTCGCACAAGATCGGCCGCCCGGAATAGAACCGTCCGGACAGCGCGTTCAGCGCGGCGAGCGCGCTCTCTTCTTCCCGAAACTTGACGTAGACGTTACCGATCAGGTGGTCGCTGGTGTTGTCGCACACGTTCAGGCCCTCCAGCTCGCCAAACTTTGCGAGTTCCTCGAAGATGTCTTCGTAGAAATCCTCGAAGTGTTCTTGGATGGCGCGCGGGTCGGTGTTGATCTGCGCGGTCGGGTTGGCGATCGCGGCGGCGGCGGGACTCTGGTACATGTTGGACATCAGGATGGTCTGGGAGAGCGTGGGCTTGTTGTGGAGGCGGCTGCATCGCTCGCCGTGGCGACACGCACCGATCTGGGTGGGTGAGAGGGTGGGGGAGAGGCGGTGAGGTGAGATCGGGGATGAGTGGGGATGAAGAATTTGGCGCGATTCGGGTGCGCGACGGAAACGGCGGTGGGCGACGCGATGCGACGCGTGCGCGCACCTTGAAGTAGAAGGGGCAGTTGACACGGTCCTTCTCGGTGCCGAAGATGGAGGCGAGGTGCTCGGCCATGGCGCCGTCTTCTCGTCACTCGTGCGCTTCCTTGTGACGATCCTTCCTTACTGCTTAGGGTTGGTCGGTCCTTCTCATCACAAAAAACAGGCTTGCGAACAACAGAAATTCGTTTTCTCAGCGAGCTCTCGGAGTCGGCGCCTCACACACCACCACAGCGTCCGGCTATGGCGGATGCCATCGGTCGCAACGAGGCGGCGACGCTCGGCGTCGCCGTCAACACCGACGCGTCCAAGGACCCCGCCGACGGCGTCGACCGCCTGTTGGGCTGCGTGCGCGTCGACGGGAGGGACCCGGCGGTGTGTCGCACCGCCATCGTGGGCCTGGAGAGATTCTTCAGCGAGAGGCTCTGCCGCGGGGACCTGCGCGTCTCCCTCGACCCGCGCGATGCGAAGGGCGCGTCGCGCAAGGAACGTCTCGGCGAGCAGTACAAAACGTTCACCCGCAGGCTCTGCGCGGTTCTCGCGGACGAGGTCGTCGAGGACGGCGACGCGGGCGGCGCGAAGGACCGACGCGCCCGGACCGAGGATGACGGGGCGGCGGCGGCGGTCCCGTCGGTGTCGCCCCGGACGCAGGTGCTCGCGCTGCGCGCGGTCATGGAGCTCGCCCGCTCCGAACACCCCGGTAAGCTCAACAACGAGCTGTACGAGCGCGCGCTGCGGGCCGCCGTCACGGGCACCGCGTTCTCGCCCGAGCTCCTCGGCGCGCTGACGGGGCGGTACCTCCCGTGCCACGACGTGCGACACCACACGTACGCGGCGGTTGGGCGCATGGCTGATGAATTCCGTAAGACCTCGGCGGCGGCGTCATCCAAGCGCAAGCGGGACGACGACGACGCGGGCGCTCTCGAGCGGGAACAGGACACGGCGAGGAACCTGTACGATGTCCTCAACGGATGCCCGCCGGACTTCACGGACTACGCGGGCACCGGAGCGTCTCCACGTCCGGGCGTCGATGACCAAAAAAGCCAAAACAAAGCCAAAAAACTAAACGACGACGACGACGGCGAGGACTTCGAGGCCATGCTGGGGTTGATGAAAAGCGCGGACGGGGGTGCCGAATCGGGTGCCGACGGACAGGGTGCCGATGGACAGGGTGCCGACCCGTTCGACGCGGAGGACCCGCACGGCTCGTGGTGCAAGGGCGTTCCCGTCGGCGAGTGCGCGGCGGTTCACGACGCCGCCAACAAAAAAAAGGATGGCAAGCGTCTCACCGCGAAGGGGAGGGAACGGGCGGTCATGGCCGCCACGAAGGAGGCGGACGCGTGCCGAGTCAAGGCTAACGAGCAGAAGGACAAGTGGGCGGACGGGAAGAAGCGTCGGGAGCTGTTCCAGAAGACTTGGCTCGCGCTACTCCGAAGCCCGTTTCCGGATGACATTTACCGGAAGATTCTCATCAGGGCGCACGCGGACGTGATGCCGCACATGCCGTCGCCGGTGACCCTGAGCGACTTCTTCACGGCGTCCATCGACCGCGGCGGGCTGGACGGCATGCTGGCGCTCAACGGCATCTTCCATTTGATGACTAAGCACCAGCTGGAGTACCCCAAGTTTTACGATCGGCTCTACGGGCTTTTGGACTCGAGTTGCTTCCGCGCGGCGAACCGGAAGGGTTTCTTTGAGCTTCTGGATGTGTTTCTTAAATCCCCCGCGCTGCCCGCGTACCTCGCGGGCGCGTTCATCAAGCGCATGTCGCGGCTGGCGGTCCACGCGCCTCCCGCGGGAGCCATCTTGGCGACGGCGTATTGCCACAACTTACTTCGCAGGCACCCGGGATGCGGCGTCATGGTGCACCGAGAGACACCCGAGGGCCAAACTCCAAAGTCACTAGACGCCGATCCTTTCCTTCCAGACGAACCGGACCCGGCGAAGTGCAGGGCGCTGGAGAGCTCGTTGTGGGAGATGGAGATGATGCGAACGCACTACCACGCGCAGGTGTCCAAGTTTTCCGAGGTGCTCAAAAAAGACCTCAACGACCGCGTCAAGACGGCGGAGATTCCAATCAAAGACATTTGCGACGCAAACTACTCGAGTTTGGTGAACGAGGAGCTGCGAGCCCGGGTGAAGATCGCGCCGATGGCCAGTTTACTGGGCGGGTACCGCGGGCTATTCAGGGACAAGGTCACGGCGGAGTGTCTTGGGGGAAGCGCGCGATGGGCGGCGGACGCGGAGTGAGAGTCAGTAGAATTAAATTGCCAAAAGAATTACCAAAACGAAAGACTGGTTTCGACACTCAGAGGTATTCAACCCCGGGCTTGGCGGGACCGAGCTGCCGCTCCAGCGCGGGATTAAACACCTCGTACACCACCGTCATCGGCTTATGATCGTGCCAGAAGATGTAGTGCCGACCCCAGAACGGCCCTTCGCACCCGAATATCGCCGCCAACTCTTCGTTATCTCCCATGTACACCCGCCTCACCTCCCTGTACAACTCCACGTTGCCGCTTCTTAAGTTGCTCCACATCGGGCTACTACCGTCCACCATGTACCGTCGAAAGTCATCCGTGGACCACCACGACGCTGCGTACACCATCGGCACGTCTCCGTCCTTCGCCAGCTCTCCGTCGTTGAGTTCGGCGTCAAGGTAGTGGTCGTCGGCGAAAAAGTCCCCGCGCGAGATGTGCAGTAAGACTTCGCGTTGGACCATGGGTCCGTCTATTAAGTCGCAGTCGTTCGGCATGCCGAGCTGCGACGCGGACGCGCCAGTCTCCGACGGCGACGGCACCGGCCCTTGACGCAGGCACTCCAGCCGCGTCTGTCTGAGCCTCGGGCACAGCAGTCTCAGATGGCGCGTCACCGAGCCGTCCGAGAGTAAAAGGATGCGCCAGGCTGGGGAGAGGAGCTCGAGCAGGGCGCCGTCCTCCACGGCGTCTTCCTCGGTGGCTTCGTACCGCGGGTCTATGCGATGCCAAGGGACCGAGTTGGGCTCGTCGCCGTCGGCGCACCACAGCGTGGAGTCGTCGTCGTCATCCCCACCTGACGAAGCGGCAGCGCACTGACGCCTCGTTACGCGGTGAGTGGTGGTTGGGGACCTCGAGGACGCGCGTCGGCCTCGAGGGCGTGGCGATGGAGTTCCCGAGTTGAACGATGAAGACGCCCGCGAGGATGAAATCGCACGCGAGGATGACGACGCGAGGGTCGTCGCGAGCGCCGCGTTCGCCATGGTCGGACGCCGGCGAGGCGCGTCAACAATGGCCTGAAACTCATCTTCAAAATATTTTTGGTAGTTAGGGCACAGTGACGGGCGCGAGAGGGGGCGGGCATGCTCCGACGCGGCGCGAGGGAGCTCGCGCGGGCCATCGCCGGCGTCGTCGATGCGCGCGTAGCCACCGCATCGCACGCCGGCGCGAGGGAGCTCCCGCGGCTCCACGCATGGAGCCGCATCGCGCGCGCCGGCGTGCAGTCATCCTCCGCAGGGGCGCCGTCCAGCTCGAGCTCGAGCGCATCGCCCCGGGAGGACGTCTGGCGCGCGTGGAAAGGGTACGGCGATGGAGGCGAGCGCGGGCGCCGCGACGATGGGACGCTCCTGCGCCCCAGGCATCGCAGGCTCCGACGCACGCACACACCACGGGACTCGTGGACCCCCGAGCAACGCTTCAACGACGCGATAATCCAGATATCCAAGACGAACGGCGACGACCCGGACGCCCTCCTCGCGCTCGTCGGCGGCTCCCACGTCGACGCGTGGGACCTCTTCGAGTTCCACGACGCCGAGGCTGACGACGAAGGGGGAGAGCAGCAGCACCGCGCGATGGAGATGCCCGTGAAGCGCGAGTGGCGGCCCGTCAACGTCGCCACCGCCGCGAACCGGCTCTGGGTGACCGTGGACAAGGGCTCGACACACGCGACAAAGATGAATAAAGCAGTCGCGGTGTTGTCGGACGATCGATACGCCACGCTGGTGGGGATGATCGCGACGACCGTGGACGAGTTCGGTCCAGTGGAGACGGCGACGACGCTCAAGTCCCTGGCCACGGCGCAGATGTACGCGGACAACGCGCGCGTCCACTCGCCGCACTCGTCCCTCGGTAAGCCGAGATCCGTCAAATCATCGAAAAGAAGCCGTAAAACAAAGACGGATGCGAACGCGGATGACGACGACGCAAAGACGTCGAGCGATGAACACGCGTCGAACTCGAACTCCTTCAACGACGCCGCATCGGTGGGTGATCTAGCGACGGGACTCGCGCGCGCCGTGTCCAGGAACGCGAGACGCATGCACAAACGACAGCTGGCGCTGACGATCCCGGCGCTTCGACGACTCCCATCCGTCGTCCGACTCATCGACGAAGAGACCGTCGCGGCGCTGCTGGTGGGAGTGGAAGAGTCCGCGATGCACGACGCGTTGAGCCCCGTCGAGGCTGCGAACGTGATACACGCGGTGACCAGGATCTCCCGGCTGCTTCACGCCGCTATGGGCAAACAGAGCGTCGTCGACGCGACGGTGCGGTGCTTGGTTGATACGAGCGCCGCGATGGATCGAAGGTGCGTGGCGCTGAGCCTGGACGCGGCGACCCGGCTGCGTCTGAGCGATGGACAGAAAGGCGCGTTGGCGAACGCGTTCGGGGCGGCGACGGCGCGGGTGGTGGGTGAGGTGACAGAGTGGAGAAGGCTCGGTAAGGAGACGGAATGGAGTCGGATGGGCGCGGGGATGCGGCGGCTGGGATTGACGCCGCCGGCGGAATGGAGCGATTGGAGCGCGAGGCGATCGGGGAACGCGCGAGGGACATCCGAGGGTGAATAGCGTGGTTGAACTGGCGCTCTCTATCATGATTACCGTCACTATTCGTCATTGGAGCGGCGAGGGACCTCCGAGGGTTATTAGCGCGGTCGAACCGGCGCTCTATTACCGTTACTATTCGTCATCGTGCGGGAGACCTCCTATGGTTATTAGCGCGGTCGAACTGGCGCTCTCTATTATGATTACCGTCACTATCCGTCGTCACGCGCGACTGACTCATCGCCCCCCGCGCATGCGCCTGCGCTCGCGCTCGTCCGCGTCGTCCGCCCGCAGCGACGTGCTGCTCACCTTGCCGTCGTCGCCCCGGCCTTTCCCGACCCGCCCTTTGACCAACCCAACGCACACCAGCTTCAGCGGCTCGAACCCGCGCTCTTTCCTCATCGCCTGCAGCGTCTCCCCGCCACCCAAGGTCTCCGCGCTCACCACGAGCGCTTTCATGTCCTCCACCGTGGCCGCGAGCGGCGGGCCGTCGTCCAGCGGGCCGCATCGCACGTCCACCGGTGAACTTCTCGGCCTGGTCTTTTCCACAAACAACTTCGCCGCGTTCGCTCGGGTATCGTACGGCTCTATGAGGTCCCTGTGTCTCTTGTTCGTCAGTAAGACATCCCCGGTGACGCCTATGTACAGTATCGGTGACGAGTCAGTGCCGGTGCGCGCGAGTGTGACGGCGGAGGCGGTGGCGAGG
>MDSX01068319.1_pt1 | contig 12966 bp, 10 predicted proteins | sample 811141 | NCBI WGS metagenome assembly MDSX01 (sample SAMN05326642, study PRJNA326480) | marine metagenome | isolation source: seawater | place: Atlantic Ocean: South East | collected 2010
GATTATTTATATTCGTGTTTGTCTTTCTAGTCAATTTTGAAACAATCTTTATGAAACCCTTTTTGTTAATATAAAACAAATTAGACCTTTGTCATGAATTAGATGAATAACGTGAGTTTCAAAGAATCAATTATCAACGGTATACCTCGTGAGTTGCCTCCAAAACAGGAGAGATCTCACGCTATAAATCGAGCCCCCAAGCGAAAGGATATCTTGAGTTTGGTAGAGAAAAAATTAGCTATTCGTAATGCTTTACGGTATTTCCCCAAAGAATGGCATAGTGAACTTGCAATAGAATTTGCACAAGAATTGAAAGATTTTGGTCGTATTTATATGTATCGATTCAAGCCAGCATATAAAATATATGCCAGACCAATTGCTGAATATCCTGTAAAAAGTATTCAAGCTGCGGGAATCATGCTGATGATTCAAAATAATCTAGATCCCGCTGTAGCTCAACACTCTGATGAGCTAATCACCTACGGTGGAAATGGAGCTGTTTTTCAAAACTGGGCTCAGTACTTACTCACCATGCAATACTTGAGCGAGATGACTGAAGATCAAACATTACACATTTACAGCGGACATCCAATGGGATTATTCCCTAGTAGTCTGTTGGCTCCTCGTGTAATTGTCACCAATGGAATGATGATACCAAATTATAGTAAGCCAGATGATTGGGAAAAATACAATGCCCTTGGCGTTACTCAGTATGGTCAAATGACTGCTGGTAGCTATATGTATATTGGCCCGCAAGGAATAGTTCATGGCACCACCATTACGGTTATGAATGCATTTAGGATGAAATTAGATGCTGATGATACACCCGCTGGTAAAATATTTCTCACTGCTGGTCTTGGTGGGATGAGCGGAGCTCAACCAAAAGCGGGGAACATTGTAGGGTGCATAACGATTTGTGCAGAAGTAAACCCCAATGCTGCTCATAAAAGACACAGTCAAGGTTGGGTAGATGAATTAATTGATAACATAGATGATTTGGTAGCGAGAGTAACCCAGGCTAAAAATCAAGAGGAGGTGGTGAGTATTGCATATGTAGGCAATGTAGTTGATGTCTGGGAGCGTTTTGCTGAGGAAAAGATATTTATTCATCTTGGGAGTGATCAAACATCACTTCATAATCCATTTGCAGGAGGATACTACCCGGTTGGATTATCTTTTGAAGAGAGCAATCAAATGATGGCTGATGATCCGAAAAAATTTAAAGAGATAGTTTATGCATCCCTTAGAAGACATGCTGCCGCAGTAGATGCTCATACAAGTGAGGGAACTTACTTTTTTGATTATGGCAATGCATTTTTATTAGAAAGTAGTAGGGCTGGAGCTGATATCTTAGCTCAAAATGGAATTGATTTTAAATATCCTAGCTATGTTCAGGATATCTTAGGTCCGATGTGTTTTGACTACGGATTTGGACCGTTTCGTTGGGTTTGTGCCAGTGGGTTGGATGAGGATTTGGCCCAAACGGACGCAATTGCTGCTCGAGTTATGCGAGAAATCATGAATGATTCTCCAACTGAAATCCAACAGCAAATGGCGGATAATATTAAGTGGATTGATGAGGCAAATGAAAATCAGATGGTTGTGGGCTCAAAGGCAAGAATTTTGTATGCTGATAGTGAGGGCAGAATCAAAATAGCAGAAGCATTTAATAAAGCAGTTGCTCATGGACAACTTAAAGGTCCAGTAATTTTAGGTAGAGATCACCACGATGTTAGTGGAACAGATTCTCCATATAGGGAGACGAGTAATATCTATGACGGGAGCAAATTTACTGCTGATATGGCTATTCATAATGTAATTGGAGATAGTTTTAGAGGAGCTACCTGGGTGAGTATTCATAACGGTGGTGGAGTAGGATGGGGAGAGGTAATCAATGGAGGCTTTGGAATGTTGTTAGATGGTTCTGAAAGGGCTAGTCAAGGATTGCAAAGCATGCTCTTATTTGATGTAAATAATGGAATAGCTAGACGAAGTTGGGCTAGAAACACAAATGCTCAATTTGCCATTAAGCGAGAAATGGAACGCAATAAAAAGTTAAAAATAACCCTCGCTCAAGGAGTAGAAGATGATTTGTTAGATAAGTTGTTTAATTAAAGAATTCCTTCATTTTATCAAAGAAACCTTTCTCTTGGGTAGGATCTGGTGTAAAATTATCTGAATCTAGTAGTTGTTGCAATGTTTTCTTTTCTTCATTGTTTAATTTCTTTGGAGTGAAGACATTTACATAGACCAGTTGGTCTCCAGTTTTGTAACCATTCACATCGGGGATCCCTTTGCCTCGAAGTCTCAATACTTTCCCACTTTGTGTTCCCGGTTCAATTTTTATACGAGCCTTTCCAGATACTGTTGGTATTTCAACATCGTATCCAAGAGCGGCTTGAGGAAAACTTACATGGAGATTGTAAATAATATTGTTACCATCTCTTTCAAGGTTTTCGTGCTTGATTTCTTCAATTAATACAATTAAATCTCCTGAAATTCCACCAGGCATTTCGTTTCCTCTACCTTGAACATTAAGTTGCATTCCGTCAGATACACCCGCTGGGATGTCAATAGTTGTTGTGACTTCTTTGACGGTCAATCCCATTCGGTCTGCACCCGCTGGGATGTTTTTAATCTTCTTACCACTCCCTTGGCAAGTCGGACATGGGCTACTTGTTTGCATTTGTCCTAAGAAAGTACTTTGTACTCGGGTCACTGATCCACGGCCACCACATGTGCTACATGTTTCGAAAGTGACTCCTTGAGCAACCACTTTTTTCTTGTACTTTATTTTCTTTTCAACTCCTTTGGTGACATCCTCGAGTGATAATTTCAGTTTAATCCGAATATTAGATCCTACAGATTGACGAGGACGACCACTTCTTCCTCCTCCTCCAAAAAAACTTTCGAACGGACTTCCTCCTCCAGAGCCTCCTCCGAAGATATCGCCAAAGTGGCTAAATATGTCGTCCATATTCATGCCGCCTCCGCCAAAGCCACCTTGACCATCAACCCCAGCGTGTCCAAATTGGTCGTAGCGTTGTTTTTTGTCGTCGTTGCTTAATACTTCGTAGGCTTCAGCAGCTTCTTTGAATTTCTCTTCAGCTTCTTTATTGTCTGGGTTTTTATCGGGATGATATTTTATAGCCTTCTTTCGGTATGCCTTTTTGATTTCATCCGCATTGGAGCTTTTAGATACTCCGAGTATATCGTAATAATCTCTCTTTGCCATCTTATTCTCCTACTACAACTTTTGCAAATCGGATAACCTTATCATCAAGCATATACCCCTTTTCAATTTCGTCAACTACTTTGCCTTTTAGTTTTTTGTTTGGAGCGGGAATTTTGGTAATTGCCTCATGTACTTCAGGATCAAATTCAGTTTCAATGGATTTAAAATGTTTTAACCCCTTGTTTTCTAAGATACTTTTGAATTTGCTGTATATCAGATTTATACCTGTCTGAATAGCCTCGGTATCATCAGAAGAATCCATATTTTGCATTGCTCTGTCAAAATCATCAAGAACAGGAAGTAAATCTGTTAAAATATCTTGTCCAGCAGTTTTAAAGAGCTCCAATCGTTCCTTAGAAGTTCTTTTTCGGTAGTTATCAAATTCAGAGTATAACCTAAGGTATTTGTCATTCAATTCATTGATTTGATCTTCAGGAGAAATTTCTTTGGGTTCTTCAGACTGATTTTCTTCATTAAGATTTAAATCATCTTTTTTAACGTCCTCTTCTTCTTGTGCTTTTTTTCCTTTGGGCATTTTGGTAAAATTCTAAATGGCTAATTGAACTGCAAAAGTATTGCCAATGAATTTTATGTCATAATGACACAAAATGTGCTGACAAATTAGATTTTACATGGTGAATCAAAAGATTTACAGTCGAGTTATTTTTGCACCAATCGCATTTAATCGATGTTCAATATCCTGATATCCTCTATCAATTTGTTCGATATTGTGTATGGTGCTCGTACCTTGAGCAGACATTGCTGCAATAAGAAGTGAAACTCCAGCTCTAATATCAGGAGATGCCATCGTAGCAGCTTTAAGAGGCACTCTTCGGTTCAGTCCCATAACGGTTGCTCTATGCGGATCGCATAAAATAATTTGGGCACCCATATCTATTAAATTGTCAACGAAAAATAATCTGCTTTCAAACATTTTTTGATGAATAAGTACATTTCCTTTTGCTTGTGTACACATGACAAGGATTACACTCAATAAGTCAGGTGACAAACCAGGCCAAGTAGCGTCTGCAATCGTCATCATACTTCCATCAATGAAACTATCAATTTCATAATGCTTATTTTCTGGGATGATGATGTTGTCGTCTTTGATTTCAAATTGTACGCCAAGCTTTCGATATACATTTGGGATGATTCCTAACTGATCTACTCTACAATTTTCAATGGTAATTTCCGATTGAGTTAATGCAGCTAATGAAATGAAAGAGCCTATTTCAATCATATCGGGTAGAATGGTGTGCTCACAACCATGAAGTTCTTTAACTCCCTCAATAGTTAGAAGGTTACTTCCAATACCTGAGATTTTACCTCCCATTGAATTTATCATTCTAGATAATTGTTGAAGGTAAGGTTCGCAAGCAGCATTATAGATAGTCGTGGTTCCCTCTGCCATGGAAGCTGCCATAAGTATATTGGCTGTACCCGTTACCGAGGCTTCCTCGAGAAGCATATAGCTTCCTTTTAGGTTTTTAGCTTCAACCTTATAAAATCCTGTATCCTTGTTATATATGAATTCTGCACCTAGATTTTCAAATCCAATAAAGTGAGTATCCAATCGTCGTCTGCCGATTTTATCTCCCCCTGGACTAGGAATGTAGCCGATGCCAAAACGAGCTAAAAGAGGTCCAATAATCATAATCGATCCCCGAATGGCAGCTCCTTTGGTTCTGAATTCTTCAGTATGGAAATAATCCAGGTTGATTTCGTCCGACTGAAAGGTGTATTCTCCTTTACCTAGTTTTTCTACTTTAACACCCAAACCTTTTAAGAGTTCAATCATTCTAAGAATATCTCGAATCTCTGGGATGTTTTTCAGCGTAATTTTTAATGGTGATAGGAGTACGGCTGCAAGAATTTGTAAAGCTTCATTTTTTGCTCCTTGGGGAGTAAGTGTACCTTTTAATTTATGGCCACCCTCAATTTTGAACGTTCCCATTTATTTTTTCTTAAACTTCGAATTGTAATTTTTCTTTTTCTTATGTCCACGATTCTGATGGTGAGGACGCTTAGTTCGAGTTTCTATATGAATAGCCAAGGTGTCGGGATTGACTTGTAAACTTCCATTGGATAAATCTGCAAGGTGTTGTACAATCTGGTGAGGGGTTAGTACCTCATCATTCCAATTTTTAGATGAGTTGACCATAAACGATGCGATGTAGTTAACATACATAGTTTTCAATTCACCATCATCCATTTTTCCTGCACCAACAATCATTTCCAATAAGTTACGACCATAATATCGATACTTACTTAACATGCCCTTATAGGCTATTAGCTCAGGATTAGTGGAGCGGATGTTTGGGGTTGGAGTTGGATAATCGTTGTCAATATCCAATTCATAGTTTGCAATTTCATGCATGTGATCCCAAACCGTCTGTTGGTAGTTGGTTTGAGACTTAATTTCGGGGTTTAGATTGACCATCACTTGAAAGACAGTATGAGCAAGAACGTTTCGCTTATCTCTATCTTTTTCTAGTTTCAGATGTTCAATCATTTCTTGAACACCTCTACCGTATTCGGTTAATTTAATGCGTTCCTGTTGTGTGTTATACTGAAAATCCATATTGGAAACACAAATATAGGTTCTTGATTGAATTTATGGTTTTGTTGTTTTTTTATTCTTATTATAAAATTAAGCTTACGTTCAATCTGGGAATTATAAATGCATTATTTCGCTTATAAAACTGAACTGTATTAATGTCATTTGAATGTTATTTTTATGTTATTTTTATGTTAATTAAATAAAAAAGTGTTTAATTTACAGTCACTTTTAAGTTATAAATCTTAAGCGAATGAAAAAATTAGTATTAAAAATTACGGGTTTACTCTGTACGGTGTTCTTAATAACATCAACAGCGTTTGCTCAATCAAGAACAATAACTGGGACAGTTATTGATTCAGAATCACAGCCAGTAATTGGTGCTGTGGTTAACGAAATTGGCACCTCAAATGGAACAGTAACTGGTTCAGATGGATCCTTTAGCATTACATCTTCAGCTTCTAATGTTAAGTTGAAAATTAGTTATGTAGGATTTACAACTCAAACCATTAATGTTGGGAGTCAAACCAATTTGAGTGTTAAAATGTCTAGCGATGAATCCTTATCTGAAGTCGTCGTTACTGCAGCTGGTGTTAAACGATCTTCTCGAAGTGTTGGTTATGCATTAAGTTCAGTGTCTGCAAAAGAGATTACTGAGGGTGGTGACCGATCAGTTCTTAATGGAATGCAAGGAAAGGTTGCCGGTGTTACGATTAACTCAGCATCATCAAATCCTGGAGCATCTTCTCGTATTGTTATACGTGGTGTTCAGTCAATTTCTCAAGGTAATCAGCCTTTAATTGTGATTGACGGTGTGCCGATGACAAACAGCTCTGTTAACAGTACTAGCTTAAATGGAGGTTTTGATTTCGGTAACGGTTTAAATGCTGTTAATCCAGATGATATTGAGAACATTCAAATTCTTAAAGGTTCATCTGCATCTGCGTTGTATGGATCTAGAGCAGCAAATGGTGTAGTATTAATAACTACCAAAAAAGGCTCAACGTCTAGTAAAGGTAAAAAAGCAATTGGTGTAGATGTTGGATTTGATGCAACATACAGTACGCCTCTTCGTTTACCAAACGTTCAAAATACATATGGCCAAGGATGGAGTGGTAATCACTGGCTAGATGAGAATGGTTCTTGGGGTCCTATTATGGATGGCAAGAAGAGAGTTTTCGGTCAGGAAGTTGATAATTCTCAATTACTTGCACCATATTCCCCATTAGAAGATAACGTAAGAGATTTCTTTGAACTCGGAACTAATTACAGAACTCATGTTGGTGTGAACGGTGGAGGAGAGAACAATAGTTTCTATGCTTCTTACTCAAATGTATCTCAAGATGGTATTATTCCAACAGATGCAGACCAATACACTAGAAATACAGTTGCATTTAGAGGAAGCCAAAACTTTGGTAAATTAACGGTTGATGGTTCTATTAACCTCGCAATGACGAACAGCCAGTTTGTTCCTTCTGGACAACAAGAAAATTCAGTATATAGAAATATTCTTGATATTCCTAGAAACATGAGTGTAATTGATATGGCTAATTATAAAGACAAGTTTTATAATATCAATGATTACTTTACTCCGTATGGTGTAACGAATCCATACTGGGCATTGAACGAAAATAAAAATGATTTCTCTTCTAATAAATTCTTTGGAGGTTTAACAGCCAAGATGGACATTATGGGAGACCTTAAAGGTGTATACTCTTTTGGTTATGATATAGAGAATCATGATATCAGTAGATTTGAAGCAATTGCAAAACCTGTTGGTCCAAATGAGGATGTTAAAAATGATGGTTTTGTTTCTGAACAAACTATTGGAAACCAACAGTTTAATCATGATTTTAAATTATTGTGGAATAAAGATGTAAACAAGCTAATCAACATTGATTTGATTGGAGGACTTAATTTAAATGAGAGAAGCTCTACAAGTTTATTCTCGTCTGTTTCAGCACTAGATATTGCTGGATTCTATAACTTATCAAATAGCCCAAGTACTCCATCTGTTGATCGTAACGACAACATGAGAAGACTAGTTGGTCTTTATGGTGTGGCTTCTGCCTCTTACAAAGATTATTTATATCTTAACTTGAGTGCAAGAAACGATTGGTCATCCACTTTGCCACAAGAAAATAATTCATTCTTTTACCCTGCGGCTAACTTAAGTTTCGTATTTACGGATGTAGTTTCAGGTCTTCCTTCTTGGATGGGAATGGGTAAATTTAGAGTTGGTTATGGTTCATCTGGAAACGATGCACCGATTTATGTAATTAATTCTATTTACACTCAAGCAAGTCACTCTATGCCATTCAGAAATTTTGCTTATCCTTTAGCTACTGGTACAAATGCCTTTACTGCGGGTAACCGAATTAAGAATCCTGACTTACAGCCAGAGCTTACTAAAGAGTTAGAAATTGGAACTGATCTTTTATTTTATGATAACAGAGTAAGCTTAGAGTTTACCTATTATAATCGTGTAACTGAGGGTCAAATATTACAAGTACCTGTTTCGCCAGGTAGTGGAAGTAGCAACTTCTATGCAAATGCAGCAACAGTGGAGAACAAAGGTATTGAGTTAGCTCTTACTTATAAAGTTCTTAGAAACGAAAATGGTTTCAATTGGGCCATATCGGGTAATATGACTCGAAACAAAAATGAGGTGCTCGATTTAGATGACGCTTTAGATAGGGTTTCATTAGGAGGATTATCTACCACAGCTTATTACGCAATGCAAGGAATGCCAATTGGTGTTTTTGAAGGAAATACATATAAGTATTCTCCAGACGGTAAAGTAGTAGTTGACGAGAGCGGAGTTCCAGTTGTAGGTGATGAGAAAGAGATTTATGGTAACTCACAACGAGATTACATTATAGGTCTTAAAAACTCATTTAGTTACAAGCAATTTAGCTTAGGTATCTTATTAGATATTCGAAAAGGTGGGTTGATGTATTCAAATACAAAAAGTATGTTAAGTTGGACTGGTCATGCCATTACAACAACTTATAATGATAGAAAACCATTTATCGTACCTAATTCTGTAATTGAAGATGGTGTAGATGAAAGTGGAGATCCAGTTTATGTTGAAAATACTACTCCAGTAGCCCCAGGTGTTATGCATGAGTATCATACTGCTGATGCACGTGATAGACAATTTGTATTTGATAAATCATATACCAAATTGAGAGAGGTTAATCTTACCTATAGACTGCCAAGTTCTATGTTAGAAAGCATGCCTTTTGCAGGTGCTTCAGTTAGTATAATTGGACGAAACCTATTGTTATGGACACCAGTAGAAAATCAGTTTATCGACCCAGAGGTAACTACTTTTGGTAATGGTAATCAAGCTGAATTTGGTGAGTTTGTAGCAAATCCTACAGCTCGTTCATTTGGTTTCTCACTTAAGTTTAACTTTTAATAAATAGAAAAATGAAAAAAATAAGTAATTATATATTAATGGGGGTTTTCGCATTGACTTTGTTCGGTTGTGAGAAATACTTGGACGTGAATACGGATCCAAATAACCCTCAAGATGTGACAGCGGATTTCATTCTTCCAGCTGCACAGACATCTGTTGCGATCACCATGGGTAACTCCTATTTTAACTTAGGTGGTTTTTGGTCTCAATATTATACGCAAAGCCCTACGGCTAGTCAGTATAAAAAAATGGAAGCATACAATTTGACCACAGACTTTTTTGATAGAGAATGGTCAGAAGCCTATGCTGGTGGTTTGAATGATTTAGAAATAATCCGTTCAAAATCAACTGTATCTGGAGATCATGCTTATTACTTAATAGCAACCTTGTTACAAGCATATACGTATCAAATGCTTGCAGATTTGTATGATGATATCCCATTTTTTGATGCACTTAAAGGTGTGTCAGATGGTACTTTAAATCCAAAATTCGATAACGGTGCCGATATCTATCCAGTTCTTTTAGAACGAATAAATGAAGCAATGACTCGTTATCAAGATGCGGATGAAATAGGAATGGAGCCAGGCGACAGAGATTTAATCTTCGGTGGAGATTTAGATCAGTGGTTGAGTTTTGGTAATACGTTGAAGCTTAAAATGTACATGAGAATGTCCTATACTTCAATGGCTAACCCTACTGCTGTTCAAGATTTATTAACTGCGGGTAATTTTATTACGGCTAATGCTGCAATCACTCAATTTGGAGATGAGTCTGGTAAGAGAAATCCTTTTTATGATGTTCAATATGATTTCCTTTCTGGAGTTAATCAACGAGCATCAAAAACATTGTTTGGTTATTTAGAAGATAATGAAGATCCACGTTTAGCTGCGATTTATAATGAGTCATCGGCTGGTGGTCAAAAAGGTCATCCTCAAGGAGACTATGATAATCTGGATGTTAAAGGAACAGACTTATCTGAGCCAAATATTTCAGCAACAACACCAGTATTTTTAATGACGCTAACAGAGCGAGATTTTCTAATAGCAGAAGCAGAAGTAAGATACAATGCTGGTGCAGGTGCTCAGGTAGCTTATGAATCAGGTATTGCTAATTCATTATTGCTTCATGGAATCGCTGGTGCAGATTCTATTTATCAAGCTGGAGGTGCATATGAGTATGCAGCTACGGGTGATGTAGAATCAGACATAGGTCAGATAATGATGCAGAAGTGGGTAGCTATGGCCAATGTAAATAACCTTGAAGGGTTCTTTGAAATGAATAGAACACACTATCCTCCGCTAAGTGCTGCTCCAAAAGGAACGGAAGGTGCGGTAGGAGAACTGACTACCTCATTTGCATCGATATTGCCAGAAGGTAAAACTCCAAAAAGATTATTCTTACCAGATGTAGAAATTCAGAGAAATAGCTCTGGGGTAACTCAAGTTTCAAATATTTATACCAAAGTTTGGTGGGATAAAAAGTAAAATTAATAACTATTAAAAAAATCATGAAAAAAATAAAAATAATAACACTAGCATTGGTTGCTTTGATCTTCTCATCTTGTGAGAAAGAAACAACGACTGGTGGCTTATCGCAGGTGACTAACTATCCTATCATTACAGTGGATGGGGCAAATCCGATATTTATTCCAAAGGGTACTGCATTTGTAGAACCAGGGGTAACGGCAACCGAGGATGGAGCTGAAATAGATGTTGTAACTTCAGGAAGTGGTGCTTATCGCGGTGGTGCTGCGGTCAATGAAGAAATGCCAGACCGTTATGATGTAGTTTACACTGCAACTAATAAAGATGGATATGATGGTACAGCTGGGAGGACAGTGTATATAATAGAGACTGGAGATATGGTTGATAACATTGCTGGTTTGTACAAATCAACAATTGTTAGAAATGGAGAACCTAAATTTAGCGATTTAGGATACGTAATTGTATACAAAAATGATGATGGGACATATGGAATGTCATGTGCTATAGGTAGCTATTATGAAAATGGTGTAGGTTACGGGGCAACATTTAATGCTCCTGCTACAATCGCAGCCAATGATATTTCCGCAAATGATTTCACATTTACCCCAACAAGTGTTACCTATGCTGGTTGGCCTTGGGCTATTAATATTACTGATATGGCAGTTGATGCTGGTGCAAAGACGATTACTATGACATCTGTGTGGGATATTGGTTACACTTTTGAGGTTATTTTAACACAAGTAGAAATTTAATTATTAAAGAAGAAATATCATGAAATTAAATAAAATCACATTAATACTAACTTTTGGTCTTGCTCTAGCTGCATGCCAAGAGGAATACGAAACAGAATTAATACCTGGGAGTAGTCTTTCGGGTGAATGGTATACGCAAACTATGGTTGATGGGAGCGTAGTTCTTGGTCACGAAAAAATCACAACCTATAATACTGCAGCAGCAGATGGTTCTGAGATTTGGGTAGATGACCTAGAGCATATTTGGCCTGTTAAGGCTAAAATACCCGCATCTCCAGGGTCTAACTCATTTGCTGGAATGGGAGACAATATAATGGCTCCAATATATAGCTATGACACAGCTGACATAGCAGAACCTTACGATTCTATCACTGAAACATTTGAAGGTTATCACACTATGGATGTGTTAGAAGGCAAAATCATCGCTGATGCAGGTCATTCCAAGACAGGTGTTGTCACAGATAGCATCTATATTAAGGCAGTATTTAGTGATGATCCAGGCACTGAATATGAAATGGCCGGTCATCGTAGAACAGGTTTTGTAGAGGACGATTACTAGTCTATTTTCACTTAAATACGACGTAAAAAATGGGCCAATTATGGCCCATTTTTTTTTGATTATTTCTTATAATTTTTGTCGTGGATTTTGTACACTACTGATTATCATGTGGATACAATGGGCATTACTAAAGGCAAAATCCTAGTAAAAATTGTCATATTGCAGGAGTTTAACTAAATTAAAAATTTATAAAAGATGAAAAAAACAATTTTATTATTAGCCGCAGTAGCATTTGGATTTACATCATTTGCTCAAAAGCCATCAGAAGGTAATATCCTTACTGAGGCAAACTTTAGCCTTAACGAATGGAATAATGAATTTTCTCTACCTAGTCTACGTGTCAGGTATTTTATGGCAGACGATATGGCCATTAGAGCAGATTTAAATGTAGGTGGGCAGAGTGTTACAAATAACTTTTTAGAAAACGCCGATGGAACTGGAGGATCTGGAGAGCAAAAAATTAATCAATCAAACTTAGGTTTAAGAGTGGGTATTGAAAAACATTTCGCAGGGAATGATAAATTCTCTCCATTTATGGTAGGTGGTATTGGCTTTGGCTTTAATTCGGTAAATGAAGAGTGGACTGATTATAACGCTCTCATTGGAGGATACCAGTCAGGTGTAACGGCTACTGTTGATGAGGCCGCAAGTGTAATGATTATAGATCCTGCTAGCGGAGATCCATCCTTCCGCTCCTCTACAGGTTTTCAGATTGGTGCTGGTCTTGGTGCGGATTACTGGGTAACTAATTCGTTCTACATGGGTATGGAATTCGGTATTGCTTACGGCGTAACCAACTTTAAAGAAGTAAATGCTGAAATTAATGTTGATGGATCAACACAAAAGCAAGTTCTTTCTGAAGGTTCTAGTTCTGGATATAGTGATCAGATGTTTAATACAGGATTTAGAGTAGGTTTCATATTGAAATAATTTAAGTACTACTATAATAATTTGA
>MDSX01089576.1_pt1 | contig 12957 bp, 14 predicted proteins | sample 811141 | NCBI WGS metagenome assembly MDSX01 (sample SAMN05326642, study PRJNA326480) | marine metagenome | isolation source: seawater | place: Atlantic Ocean: South East | collected 2010
GCGAGTTCGAGGTCCGCTGCGCTCGCGCTCAGGCCATGATGATGGAAGCGAATATAGCTGCGCTCCTTTTGACGACAGAGGCCGAGCTGAGGTATTTTTCTGGTTTTTTAACTCAGTTTTGGCAAAGCCCGACCCGACCTTGGTTTCTTATATTACCGCAGGCCGGCAAGCCCGTTGCTGTGATCCCGGAGATTGGTGCGGAATGCATGTCGAGGACCTGGCTCGACGACATTCGGACATGGCGATCTCCTAACCCAGATGATGATGGTGTTTCGTTGGTTATCGATGCGTTACGTGAAGCTGTGGGTAACGGGCCTTGCTTCGGCATCTCGATGGGGGCGGAAACTCACATTCGTATGCCGCTCCTTGATTTTGAGAAAGTGACGCGCATCTTGGCGCTTGAGATCGCGGATGCGACGCCGATCCTGCGAAAACTCCGCATGATTAAATCCGAAGCAGAGATAGAGAAGATCGGTCATATATGCAGCATTGTCTCCGATGTATTCGACGCTATGCCCGACTGGCTTAGAGTGGACATGCCGTTAAATGAAGTCTTCCGGCGTTTTAAGATCGATGCGTTGCAGCGCGGAGCCGATGACGTCTCTTATCTGGTTGGTAGCGCTGGTCTGGGTGGATACAGTGACATCATTTCACCTCCGACTGAAATTCCACTTGCGGTTGGCGATATTGTAATCCTCGATACTGGCTCGGTATATGATGGATATTTCAGCGATTTCGATCGCAACTTTGCTATTGGTTACGCTGACGATGCCAGCCGCCGCGCATATGAGACTGTTTACGCCGCCACTGAAGCTGGTCTAAACGCTGCGCGGCCGGGTAATACCGTCGCCGACCTGTTCCACGAGATGAATGCAGTGATGGTGGCCGGTGGCGCCCTTGGTAATGATGTTGGTCGCCTCGGCCATGGTCTCGGGATGCAACTTACCGAATGGCCCTCTAACACGGCATGGGATCAGACGGTGTTAGTGCCGGGGATGGTAATGACTTTAGAGCCAGGCATGACATATTTGCCTGATAAGATGATGGTGCACGAAGAGAACCTGGTTATTCGCGAAGAAGGCCCGCAACTCTTATCGCGACGGGCGGCGGCTGAACTGCCGGTTATTTAGGGCTATTTTTACTTCCCCCGTCACCCCGCCAAAGCGGCAAAGATTGTCATAAGCGGCAATATTTTTTCCCTATTGAGAGAAGGTTAAAATATTGGAGGACGCCTATCCACCCCTAAGCGGGATCTTGAATTCCTCGACTTTTCCCGTATTAGGATCGATCTGGCAGCGCACCGTGTGATTGGTGTTCATGCCATAGGTGTGGAGTGACACCGAGACTTTGTCACTTTCATTCGAGACAGTGTGGAAGGTACCGCTCGGCATACCAATGGCGTCGCCCTGGCGTACGACCTTTTCGCCGCGGAATTGAATTTTGGCGCCGTCTGCGAGTGAACCATCGTCCGTGCGCATATAGATTGTGTTTTTCTCCTCACCTTCGACGCCTGCGACCACCGCCCAGGTGCCGTGGTCGTGTATTGGTGTGACACGGCCCGGCCGAAAGCAGGCGGCGAAGACCATCAGAGTGTGGTCTTCTTCCTCGTGCAGCACATACAAGCTGGAGCCACTTTTAAGGTCAACTTCGTAATACTCTGGTTTAAGCCAAGCCCCGCGGTTAATGACCAATTTCTGGGCTAATGGCCTAACCTTCCGTAAAACTTCAGCCTCTGTTGCGGCCAAGGCGACTGCGGTTCGCAGGTCCTCAACGTAGTTTTGGATGGTATACTTGTCCTTCATAGCGTGCCCGCCGATTATCTACCTTTAAACTCATTTGGTTTACGCTTCTCGGTGAAGGCCTTGGCGGCCTCATGGAAATCTTCCGTTAGAAATAGTTTGAGGGCATTTAATTGTGACTGGGCCTCACGGCCGATGCGTTCCATTTCAAGGCGCCTCGTGCGCACTGTGGCGCGAACTGACAGCGGTGGATTATTATTTATTTGTTGCGCCAGCTCCAATGCTGCTTCCAGGTGTTTCCCTTTCGGTGCAACCCGGTCAATTATCCCGGCATTGTGACCTTCTTCTGCGGTGAAGAACCTGCCTGTGAGCGCAATTTCCGTTGAGAGGGTGCTGCCGCCCCGGTACTGCATCAGGCGCCAATATTTTGAGCCGCCGAGGCCACGCGATGTCTCTGTCAGTTGAATTCGTGTGCCTTCCTCAGCAACGATTAAGTCACTCTCAAGGATTATGCCAAAGGCGAGACCGAGGACATAGCCATGCGGCGCAGTGATGATTGGTTTCCAGTTTACGGATTTGATAAAGAGATCGCCGGAGTTCGAGCCGCGTCCCTGCGGGCCGCCAAGTTTTAAGAACTCCTCCCGAGAGCGGAGTTGTCGCTGATGGACGTCTGCGCCGGAGGAAAAAGCCCGACCATTGCCATGAATGATGGCGACATTGGCTCCGTCATCCGTATCAAAACGGTTTAAGGCTTCGCCCAAGGCATAAACAAGCTCATCACTGAATGCGTTGAGTTTCCGTGGCCTGTTTAGGCTAATAATTGCGACCTTGTCTTGGACCTGATAGTGGACGAGGTCGTCCATGATTTCTTGACTCATATTGATAATTCCTTCTTAGCCGGCTGAATCGCGTTCGGGGCTCCGGAGCGAGACGCCGCCGTCGACGACGATCACCTGTCCAGTGATGTAGCGCGCTTGGTTTGAAAGCAGGAAGCGTGTGGTTTGACCGATATCCCAGCCTGTTCCTTCCACACCAAGAATTGACGCCTTGCTGCGGGCTGCCCGCGCGTCCTCCGACATTCCGCGAGTGTAAACCATTGGCGTGTAGACTGGACCGGGTGCAACACAATTGACGCGGATGCCGTCTGGTCCGTGGTCAATCGCCATGGCTTGTGTAAGTGCGATGACGGCGCCCTTTGAAGCCGTATAAGTTGTAAGTCCACGTGGGCGGATTGCCGAAATTGATGAAATGTTGACTATGGATCCACCGTCCCCAGAAGAAATCATCGCCGGTATAGCGTATTTTGAGATCAGAAACATCGTCTCAACGTTGACTTGCATGACCTTACGGTATGTCTCCAGCGGCTCTTCGACGACGGAGTTCCGGCTGCCGATACCGATATTATTGTCGAGACAGTCGAGCCGGCCGTAGGTTTCCATAACGGCCTCTATTAGGCTTTTGCAATCGTTTTCATTGGTGGCATCGCAGGCGAATGCTGCGGCTTCGTTGCCTTCGTTGCGGATCATGCTGACGGTTTTTTCCGCTGCCTCCAAATTACGATCCATAACGGCAACTTTTGCACCAGCGCGTGCTAACAAAATTGCGGCTCCCCGACCATTGCCGATCCCTTCGTCGCGCGACCCGCCGCCGGCAATCAGCCCCACTTTGTCCTTCAATCCGTAATCATCCATTGTCCCGGTCCTCCAAAAATAATCGCTAAATCACACCCGCGAGGGGCAAGGGCAACATCATTGTTTCCTGTTCAAAAAGGCATTCATTAACTTTCTTGGTTCGTCCGTCGCATAACAGCCCGCGATTGCCTCTATGCCCACCTTTGCTGCGTCGGTGATTGCCATGCGTTCCCAATCGTTGATCAGGCGTTTCTGCACCCGAATGGCATTTGGCCCACAGGCCAAAAGCGATCCTATCCAGCCTTCAATGGCTTCATCCAGGCCATCGTACGGAACCAGTTTTTGCAAAAATCCGATACGTTGTGCTTCTTGGGCGTTGATATGGTCGCCCGTTAAAACCAGTTCGACGGCTTTACCCCAGCCGATCAGGCGCGGCAGGATAGCAGCCTCCATTCCGGAGGGGATGCCGAAACGTGTCTCCGGCATGCCAAATTTTGCGTGATCCGCCGCCACACGCATGTCGGCCGCTGCGGCGATTTCCATGCCAGAGCCGAAACAATAACCGTTAATGCGAGCGATTACGGGTACTGGAAAGGTTCTCACCGCATCGCATGCATAATGTGTCTTTGTTGAGGCCGCATGACCTTCAGCGGGCGAATAGTGGCGCATGTCAGCAAGATTACTACCACCGACGAACGACTTATCGCCGATGCCGGTGAGGATAAGCGCCCGGAGCGTCTCGTCGTGACGCAATTCTGTCATTACGTTAATGAAACGCTGTTTGCCCTCCACGCCAAGCGCGTTGCGTTTTTCCGGATTGTTAAACGTAACCCGCGCGATCCGGCCTGCGTCGCCGCGGTCGTCAAATTCAACTAAGACAAGGTTATGTTTTTCGGCATCAGAGATCATGTTTCCTCTTTCTATGCTTCGGGTAACTTAGCACTAAGCGCGGGTTCCAATGGTTTTGTGTCCTGGAACGCATCGGTTTTGCGCAAATTCTTACTCAATGTATCAATATAATCGTAATTAGAATCACTAAAAAAGTTTGGTCTTAAGCGAGTTGCAAAATCCCAAAATACGGCCAGTGAGAGGTCGGCTTGCGTCATGCGGTTTCCGACAAGCCAGCTTCCATTCATTTCGTTATTGATCCATTCAAATCCGTCTCGGATTTGCGTTTCGCAAGCTTCGAGCCAGGGTTGGTGCCATTTCTCTTTTGGCCGAAATTGCCGCTCGTAAAGCACGGCCACCAATTTATCCATGATACCAAGCTCTACAGCTATGTATTTTAATACTTTTCGCCGCTCAGGGCCGCTCGCCGGTGTTAATGCGCAATCTGGCCCGGCCAATTCATCCAAATGGTCTATGATCGCGTTGCTGTCGATTATAAATTCACCGTCTGGCAGCTCTAGGACGGGAACGCGAGCAATCGGGTTCACAATGGCGACGTTTTTTTTGTTCCCTCCGAAGGGAATGACGCTCTTATGCTCGTAGTCCAAGCGGTAAAATTGCATTGTCACCGCTACACGTCGGACGTAAGGTGAGTTATATCTGCCCCAAAGCTTCATGCGTACGTTTAGGTCGCTGCCTTGACGATTGGCATGACGTCTTTGGCAAATAACTTCAATGAATCAATGACTTGATTGTGTGGCATCCCAACCCACTGGATGCCAAGGATGATGACGTTCACGCCGAGGCGTTTTTTGTAATCAATGATCTGTTCGGCAACAAGCTCGGGTGAGCCCAAAAGGAAACGCCCGTCCGCGAGTTCCTCGAATGGTAAATTCAGGTTGTTATCGCCTTCGGGCATTGATTTGTCCTGGCCCCACTCGTGGTAGGCCTTGTACTTGGCCTCGAGGTATGGGCGCGCCAAGTCTACCGCTTTCTCTGTGGTTTCGGCGACAAAGCATTCCCGCATCAGTGGCAACACACTTGGGTCGGGCTTGCCTTCGGCTTCCAATGCTTGGCGATAGACCCCGAGTTGCCGTTCAATTGTGTCCATACGCTGATGGGGGTTAATGAACCAGGTGTCTGCCATTCGCGCACAACGCCGCACGGCGGCATCGACATTGGCGCCAATCCAGAGGGGTGGCATTGGCTTTTGGATTGGCATGACGGAGCAAGAGGCGTTGTCGAGTTCGAAATGCGATCCCTCCATGGTGACATATTCCTCCGTCCATAGACGTTTTATGGCATCGAGGCATTCCTCAAAGCGAGCACCCCGATCTTTCGCTTGTGTACCGAAGGCCTTGAATTCGACGTCTCGGTAACCGATCCCAGAGCCGAAGACCAGGCGCCCGCCCGACATGACGTCGATTGAGGCCAATTGCTCTGCTACGTCCAGCGGCTTGTGCAGCGGCAGCAATACAATGCCGGTGACTAGTTTGGCGTTAGGCGCTTCGACCATGATACGTGAGAGGAAAGGAATGAGCTGCAACGCTTGCATTGGCGTAGAGGAATAATGCTGACCCTTTAGGAGGTAGGTATAGCCTAGTTCGTCCGCAACGCGCGCCTGCTCGCACGCCTCGGTAAACGCCTTTTGCATATCCGTCCCAGCCGGGTATTGCCCTCGCATGAAAAACCCAAATTCCATTGGCATGTCCGCCGCCCCTTGCTTTGTGTCATCTGTTGGGGAGCAATTTGGACCGGGTAAGCGGGACAACAATGCGGGCGTATTGTATTGGCGTCGATTTCCGTATTGGCCGTGTTGCGTTCAAGCTTCGGCACGACAGCATGGTGCAAAAGTATCAGTATGACTTATTAAGTCATCTTCAGAGATAATTATTTTTTGAATCATGAGAAGACTGTTAGTCGGGCTTTCCAGGCCAATTTGAGAAATTTTCCGCCCCCATGTCATTAATGGGGGCTTGCCGAGATCGCCCACAAGCGTCTTTATCTCTTTATGACAGAGACGTATCTATCGGCCACCCGCTTGATCGAAAGTGAGGATCCTGCTGTGGTTGCATTCGCCGAAAAGGCCGTCGGAAACGAGACCGTTCCGAAAGAGAAAGTGCTAAAGCTATTTTACGCGGTTAGAGACGGCGTGCGTTATGATGCTTACCTGCCGCTCGGGGACATCTCGAGTTATTCAGGCAAAGAGGCGCTGTTAATGGGCAAGGGGTGGTGTGTTTCCAAAGCAGCGTTACTGGCTGCTTGTACCCGGTCCCAAGGCATCCCGGCGCGGCCCGGCTATGCCGATGTGCGCAATCACATGGCGACCCCCAAATTGACCGAGGCGATGGGTACCGACGTTTTCTTCTGGCATTCCTATTGTGAAGTCCTGCTTAGCGGCAATTGGGTGAAATGTACGCCCGCCTTTAATAAATCGCTTTGTGATAAATTTGCCTTGAAGACGCTAGAGTTCGACGGAGAGACAGATTCTTTATTCCATCCTTACGACCGCGCTGGTAACAAACATATGGAATATCTCGACGACCGCGGGACCTATGTTGACGTTCCGTACGAGCAAATCATCGCGACTTTCCGTGCCGAGTACCGCAATATGCAAGACGGGATAGAGGGTGATTTCGAAGCGGAAGCGAGCGAGATTTAGCTAAAAATGTCTATTGATTTAATTTGATATTATGGAAATAAATTTTTTGGATTGCCCTAATGGAGATCGTCTTTGGGTAATCTTTTTTCGATTTCAATTTGGGGGTTGTCACCGAGTGTGGCATTTTAGGAATTATTGAGGAGTGTGTGGCCGGGGAGCCCATATCATGAGTTTTTCAGTTAAGCGGATTAATGAAACCTTTGTCGGTGAAGTCGAAGGCGTAAACATTGCGGATGATCATAGCGCCGAGGAGATCACGCAAATTAGGGAGGCCCTTTTGGAACATGGTATCCTCGTCTTCCATGGCCAGGTTATAACTAATGAAGAGCACGTGCGTTTCAGCCAAAAGTTTGGTCTCTCGGAAATTCACACGGTAAAGCAATACTTATTGCCGGATTTTCCGGAGATTATTGCGCTTGCTAATCGAGGTGAGAAGGGAACTAAGCCCATCGCTAATGGCGGCGCATACTGGCATTCTGACATCACATATAAGGCGCGCCCACCTATGGGCTCGATCCTCTACGGTTTGGAAATTCCGCCGGTCGGTGGTGACACGCTCTACTGTGATATGGCGGCCGCCTATGAGGCGCTCTCGGATGAACAGAAAACGATGATCCACGGATTGCGGGCGGTCCACAGTTATATGCCCCGTTTTATGGCTTCGCGCCAAATTGATGAAGGATTTCATAGCAATAAGTTTGAGCTTTCGGATGAACAGAAGGCAGAGCTGGATGAGGTTATTCATCCCATCGTTCGCACACACCCAGAGAACGACCGCAAGGCGCTTTTCATCAATGAGGGCTTTACTGTGCGCGTTGAGAATATGGGCGTTGAAGAGGGCAAATCTCTCCTTGATGAATTAAACGAACACGCGACACAGGATCGCTTTATCTACGCGCACGATTGGTCCGTTGGCGATGTCGTCTTCTGGGATAATCGGGTTACTATGCACAAGGCTACGGAGTACGACCGGCAATACGCACGCCGCATGCATCGCACAACAGTGCAAGGTGACGCGCCGGTATAAGCGTTTTTTTAGGTAACGCCGCTTCCAAAAGTAAGGAAACCAAAAGACGAGTTTGTTTTAGCTTGTTCTTCTTTGGATCCGGGCAAGATGGCGGGCAAAACCCTGAGCAAATGGTCCCTCCGTAATCGAATGCTCATGTCAAATCTTCCAAATTAGGTCCAATAGGCCTAAGTAAGTTTATTATGAAGATCACGATTTACGGTGCTGGCGCAATCGGTGGGCATTTGGGTGCCTTGTTAAGCCGCGAAGGTGTCGAGGTAAGCTTAATTGCGCGGGGTGCCCATTTAGCGACGATCCAGAGAGATGGGCTCACGTTGCAGCAAGATGGGAAGGAGCCCTTTACCGTGCGGCCGGAAGCGACGGACGATCCGTCGACACTTGGGCCACAGGACTATGTCGTGGTCTCGCTGAAGTCCCATCAGGCACCAGGTGTTGTTGATAAGATGCAGCCGCTTATAGGCCCCGAGACGACAGTCGCCACTGCGATGAATGGGGTGCCGTGGTGGTATTTCTACAAGCTGACAGGGCAGTACGAGAACCATCGTGTCTTGTCGGTCGATCCGCACGGTTTGCAATGGAAAGGTATCGGACCTGAGCGGGCGATCGGTTGCATTACCTATGTTGCGGCCGAGGTGATCGCGCCTGGAGTGGTAAAGTCTGGCGGGTCTGGACGTTATTTTATTGGAGAACCGGATGGTGTTCAGTCGCCGCGCTGTCTGCGTCTTGCTGAGCTCGTCAATAAGACGGGAATTGTGGCCCGTGTCCGGGATGATATTCGTAAGGATCTCTGGCTTAAGATCATGGGAAATTCTGCGTTTAATCCGACGGGAGCTCCGACGCTTGCCACAGTTGGCGAAATGATAAACGATCCGGAAGTCGAAGCGCAGCTTCGTTTGATAATGGAAGAGGTTACGGCTATTGGCCGTGCGCTTGGCGCGGAGCCAAGTGAGACTGCTGGGTATCGGATAAAGAATTCTCGCCAGAACGCGATGCCCCATAAGTCGTCGATGCTGCAGGATTTAGAGCGCGGTCGGATGATGGAGGTGAATCAAATTATCGGTGCGGCACGCGAATTGGGCCAGCTAGTCGGAGTACCGACACCAACAATTGATACTGTATTCGCCCTGATAAGGCTGCGCGCGCGGATCGGTGGAATGCTACCGGATTGACAGCGGCTTGAACCCATGGTGCGCCTGTCAAATCATTGACACCTGGGAATATGATCTTGTTCTTATAGGAGCTCAGGATGAGGCCGTCATATAAATAAAATGGAGAGAGACCATGTCGTCGCCCCTCATTGTTTATTTTGACTACAAAAGCCCTTACGCCTTCGTGGCGAAGGCGCCCATTTATGAGTTGGAAAAGGATTTCGGCATCGAAGTCGAATGGCGGCCCTATTCACTGCACATTCCTGACTTCCTGGGCACCGTGGAAGTCGACGCAGACGGCAATATCACCGGTGGTACGCGGAACGCCCATCAGTGGCGACGCACACGCTACCTCTACATGGATGCCCGGCGGCTTGCAAAGGATACCGACCAGGATTTGATCATAAAGGGCCCCGCGCGCGTCTATGAATCAAAGACTGCGCATATCGGCATGCTCTTTGCCAAGCGGGAAGGCATCTTCCGTTCCTATCATGACCTAGTTTTCGACTGGTTTTGGAAGCGGGAACTTAATATCGATGATGTAGGTGCGATTGCCAACATGATTGCTAAAGCGGGCGGAAATGCTGAAGGATTTAAGAGCTACCTCTTGGATGAAGGTGTCAGAGAACATGACCGAATCATCACAGAGGGTAATGAGATTGGTATATTTGGTGTTCCGAGCTTCGTGCTCGACGGAGAACTATTTTGGGGTAATGAGCATATTTCTTCCATCCGTAAGCGGTTGGCGGGTTAAGAAATGACGAAAACAGTCATAGCCTATACGGATTACAAAAGTCCCTATGCCTATCTTGCAAAGAACCTGACCTACGGCCTGTTTGACGATTTTCGAGCTGACATCGATTGGCGACCCTACTCACTGGATATTCCGTCATATCTTGGCAGTGCAGAGGTAGATGACAAAGGTAATGTCGTTCGCGAAGCGCGGAACGCCCATCAATGGCGACGGGTTAAGTATAGCTATATGGATTGCCGCCGCCGGGCGGAGCGGGTCGGACTTGTCATTCGCGGGCCACGTCGCATTTTCAACTCGACTGTTGCTCATGTCGGGATGCTATACGCACAGCGTAAGAACGTGTTCATAGATTATCACAATTTGGTATTCGAGCGTTTTTGGAAACGGGAATTGGACATCGAAAACCCGCAGGTTGTGGCAGATGCGCTGGCTGAGGTTGGAGCGGATATCAGCGGTTTTGAGGCCTTCTTAAACGGGCAAGGCGTCGCCGAGTTGGAACATATCATGGAGGATGCCCACGATCGCGGTGTTTTCGGCGTTCCGAGCTTTATAGTTGATGGCCAGCTCTACTGGGGTGCGGAAAATCTACCGCTGGTCCGTGAACATCTAGGCAGTTGAAGTGCTGCATTTTCTTTTTATCCAAATTTAGTAGAATACTAATAACTATAGACCTGCTTCATGATGGAGATTGGCCGTGAAATTTGGTATTTTCTACGAGCATCAACTGCCCAAGCCTTGGGAAGAGCACAGCGAATTTCAGCTTATGCAGGATTCTTTGGGGCAGATCGAACTAGCGGACCAATTGGGTTACGACTATGCCTGGGAAGTGGAACACCATTTTCTTGAGGAGTATTCGCATTCCTCCGCACCGGAAGTTTTTTTGGGTGCGGCAAGCCAGCGGACAAAGAATATTCGCCTTGGTCACGGCATAATTCAGATCACGACCAACCAGCCACATCGTGTCGCGGAGCGTGTCGCAACGTTGGACTTGCTGTCAGGGGGACGGGTCGAACTGGGGCTCGGTGAAGGAGGAGGGCCTGCCGAGTTGCATCCCTTTGGTACGCAGGTCCGCTCTAAACGGGATAGATGGCTGGAGGCGGTCGAAGCCATTATTCCCATGTTCACCAAGACGGATTGGGAATTTCACGGTGAGTATTTTGACTTTCCGTCCCGAAACGTTATTCCGAAACCTTTTCAGAAACCCCATCCGCCATTGTGGGTGGCATGTTCGAACATTCAGACTATCGGTCAAGCCGGGCAGTGGGGTATGGGGGCGCTCGGTTTTACCTTCATCTCACCTGAAGCTGCGAAGGCATGGGTTCACCGATACTATAATAATTTATTGCATCATCCATTTAGGCTTGCGGAATATCCCGCGAATCCGAATATCGCCATGGTATCCGGGTTTATGTGCGCGGAGACGGATGAGGAGGCCCGCGCAAAAGCGGCGGGCTGGACCTTCTTCATTTTCGCTCTCTCACGTTATGGGCGGAAGGGCATCGACGCGCCAGGACAAAGTGACCTTTGGTCGGAATATCAACAATGGCGCGGAAGCGACAAGGCGAAACAAGCTGTGGATAATGCACTTGTTGGCTCGCCAGCAACAATTCGTGAGAAGCTGTGGCAGTTCCAAAAATCTCATGTTGACCAAGTCATCTTGCTCAATCAAGCAGGCAAGACGAGCCACCAAGACATTTGCGATAGTTTGGAAATGTTTGCGAAAGAGGTCATGCCGGAATTCCAAGCGGCGGAGCCTGAGCACCAGGCTTGGAAGCAGGATGTGCTCGAAGGTAAAATTGTTCTCGACGATTTAGATACAGAGCCCTACGACCTTTATAGCCATCAGAATGAGGACATAGTCCGGATGACCCCGGAGCAGTTGAAGGCGATGATGGCCGCTAAGGAAACCCAACTTGCTGCCGCTGGGGCAGACTGAATATTTGCGAAGATATGCTTACACTAGGCCTGCCAAAGGCTAGGTGTATACTGGGAGTGTGCATTCTTTAAGGTGCCTGCATGCCGGGTGTCCTAGGCTGAAAAGAAGCCTGGAAAGGGAAAATAAACGAATGGAACATGTGCGCTATATCGACAGGACGCGGGATTACTATCTCAGTCAAGGTTATGAGAAATCGTACGAATGGGCGCATTTTGACGAGGTGCCATTTTCACGTTTGACAAAGCCACTTTCTGAGTGCCGGGTAGGGTTATTGGGTACAAGTGAGGTCGCAGTCCATTTCGATCCAGAGACAGAAGACAACCCAATTGTTGAGGAGCACTTCCGCGGTGTCTATTCGATACCGGCTGGCACGCCGACGCAAAAACTTTACAGTCGGACGCTTGATTTTGATCGACACGCGACCAGCCTCGATGATGTAAATGCATTTTTCCCAATTGACCGTATGCGGGAGGCATTGGCCGATGGGCGTATTGGCGCTATCCCAGAGCGGGTTTATGGGGCCTATAATAACTACAGTAAGCGCAAGGTTCTTGAAGAAGAAGGCCCGACTGCACTTAGCTATTGCCGCGCCGATGGTGTTGAGGCGGTAGTAATCGTTCCCATATGACCAGTCTGCCATCAGACCGTGAGTTTGATCAGCAGATACCTAGAAGCGAATGGCATTCCAACAGTAGTTGTTGGCACGGCACGTGATATTGTGGAGCACTGCGGTGTAGCCAGGTTCGTATTCGCTGACTTTCCGCTCGGAAGCCCCTGTGGCGAGCCAGGTGATGTCGTGCAGCAGCGCGAAATTTTTCAGATGGCGCTCAATTTGCTGGAGACGGCAGAGGGCCCGCGCACGACGCGTGAGGTCGGTTTTCGCTGGAGCAAAGGCGAAGATTGGAAGCGTCTGATCTTTACCGAAGAACAGCCATTCCAAGACGAAGAGACCAAGATGGAATGGGAAGCCCGCAATAACGAGTACCGGCGCCTAAAGTCCGAAGGGAAAATCTAATGGGCGAACGCAAAATTACTGTGTACACGACCCCGTTCTGTGTGCCCTGCGAGCAATTAAAACGGTATTTAGATACGCAAGGGGTGTCATTCGCGACCCGTGATTTAATGATGGACGAAGACGCGCAAGATAAGGTTGACGATGCAGGGATTCGAAC
>MDSX01020331.1_pt1 | contig 12954 bp, 13 predicted proteins | sample 811141 | NCBI WGS metagenome assembly MDSX01 (sample SAMN05326642, study PRJNA326480) | marine metagenome | isolation source: seawater | place: Atlantic Ocean: South East | collected 2010
AGACATATAGCGGCGTAGCACTATTTGCCATATGCGCAAGTGTTAGCTACGTGCTTCATTGGATAATATTTGTGCCATCCTATATTTATCAAACAGAGCATTACTTTGATTTAACGGGCTCTATTTCCTATTTGAGCGCAATAGCTTTGGCTTTTTATCTTAATCCCTCCGTAGACCCCAGAGATCTATTAATTGGGGGTCTTATAGCAATTTGGGCAATAAGACTCGGATCCTTCTTATTCCTAAGAGTTAAACAGGATGGTAAAGACAATAGATTCACGGTAATGAAGACTCAATTTCATTGGTACTTAATGACTTGGACTATAGGAGGTCTTTGGGTTTTCCTAACAATGGCAGCTGGTCTGGCAGCGATTACTTCAGATGTAAGCATGCCTCTAGGATTCATGACTTACATAGGGTTGGCATTATGGATCGTAGGTTTTTCTATTGAAGTTATTGCAGATAAGCAAAAACGGAATTTTAAAAGAGAGATGAATAAAGAAAAAGAATTTATTACAACTGGTCTTTGGGCTTGGTCCAGACATCCTAACTATTTTGGAGAAATTACACTTTGGGCAGGGCTCACATTAATTGCTTTGCCTGTATTAAGTGGCTGGCAGTTGATTACACTTATATCTCCAGTCTTTGTGTATATACTTTTAACTAGGATTAGTGGAATTCCAATGCTAGAAAATAGAGCTATTAAAAAATGGGGATCCGACCCTGAATATATGGACTACCTAGAAAAAACACCTTCTTTAATTATGAAAAGACCGAAGTAGCAAGAACTGGAGGGAATGAAATGATTCAACAAGAACAAACTGGTGGATGTTTATGTGGGAAAATAGGCTATTCATTTAATAAAGAAGAAGTGATATCTGTACATCATTGTCATTGTATTGATTGCAAGAAAAGTACCGGTAGCGGCAAAGCAACAATACTATTAATTCCCAGTAGTTCGTTGAAACTAAATGGCGACCTTAAATTCTTTACGGTCTCAGGTTCTGCGGGTTCAAAGGTATCTAGGGGATTTTGTGAAGATTGTGGATCACCTCTGATTTCCTTCGTAGAAGAAAATCCTAATATAAAATTTATAAAAGCAGGTAGTATTGATGACTCTTCTTGGGTAACTGCTAACTCAAATTTTTGGAGCTCTTCTGCAAGCTCTTGGTCGCCTGCTGATGAAAAAATTCATAGCTTTACACATAATCCTGATTTCGTATAAGAATTGCAACCCTCTGATCTATATACCAGCCTAATTGAAGATGGGCAGCTTAGCTTTGATGAAGCACAAAGCACTTTATTAAGTAAGCTCGATCAACTAAGTACTGATTTAACTAGACGATCTAAATCTTGGTTTAGAAGAAGAAAAATTAATGGTTTCTATATTAGGGGTGAGGTTGGAAGAGGAAAAACCCAGATTATGGATATCTTCTTTGAAACCCTAGATATTAAGAAAAAAAAGCGAGTTCATTTTCACAGATTCATGAAAATGCTTCACGATGATTTAGAGAAGATCTCCGGACAAAAAGATCCCTTAAGGATCGCAGCGAAGAATATCTCTAAAGATACTGAAGTTTTATGCTTTGATGAATTTTATGTTGAGGATATTGGCGATGCGATGTTACTTGGAAGATTCATTAATGAATTATTTGAGAACAAGGTAACACTAGTTACTACTTCAAATACTCATCCCAATAATCTTTATACAGATGGTCTACATAGATCAAGATTCTTACCGGCTATAGAATCCATCAAAAAAAATTGTGAAATCTACGAACTAGATTCTGCTCAAGATTATCGCCTTAGGACACTCGAACAATTGGAAATATTTATAATTGGAGAAAAAGATGATGGAAAGAATAAGTTAAGTTCTAATTTTTCCGAATTAACAAATAATGAGTTTGATGAAGATAAGCAAATTGAAATCCTAGGTAGAAAGATTAAGACAATAAGACTTGCAAAAGGATCTGTTTGGTTCTCATTTCAAGAAATTTGTGAAGGGCCTAGAAGCGCAAAAGATTATATTGAAGTATGTACGGAATTCCACACGCTATTTGTATCAAACATACCTCTCATGGGACCAGAAAATGATGATTCTGCTAGAAGGTTAATCGCTTTAGTAGATGAGTGTTATGAAAGAAATGTAAACCTAATTCTTTCTATGAAAGCAGAATTAAAAGAAATTTATATTGGAGAAAGACTTGCTGAGCCTTTTAAAAGAACCATCAGCAGATTGGAGGAAATGAGGTCAAGAGAATATCTCTCAAGACCTCATATAGTATAACTAGACTGATTGAAGCATTTTAATTTCTGGAGCTCCGGCCATAAAACCACCCATTTGCGCGCCGAGCTCTCTGAAATATTCTGTCTTACCGTGAGCGGCATGAGCTTCTGCATCTTTATATCTCTCTAGAAAGACATAAGTTGTATCATCTTCCTTATATAAATCATAATAAACAACGCCCTCTTCATTGGCATTAACCTTCTCAACCAGCTGAGAAGCTATAGCCTCAAAGTCAGACCCTGATCCTTCTTTAATCTTTAAAGTAGCTACAATTCCTATCATTTTTTTCTCCCTTATTTTGAAATTAGATGTAGACTTTAGTTAGTTTCAAAAAAATAATCGAGAACTTTTTTTAGCATGGAAAACTTAGTAATAATTGGAGCAGGACAATCGGCGATCCAATGTATAACTACTTTAAAGAAAGAGGGCTATTCTGGCTCTATTACGCTTATTGGAGATGAAGACCACCTTCCCTATCAAAGACCTCCTCTCTCAAAAGGATTTCTCGATGACTCAGTCAATAAAGAAAGGTTGTATTTTAAGAAATTAGAATTTTATACGGAAAATAGAATTCAACTAAGGCTGGGGACTTCAGCTGAGAAAGTTAATATTGCAGATAAAAGTATTTTTCTTTCAGATGGGAATGAAATTGGATTTGATAAATTAGTCTTTGCAACTGGCAGTAGAGTTCGTTATTTAGATTTCCCCGGAAGTAATCTTGAATCAATTCATTATCTAAGGGGCTTGGATGATTCAGAGTCCATCAAAAGAGATTTAGATAAAAGTCAAAACATTGTAATCGTAGGTGCAGGCTATATAGGCCTAGAGGTTGCGGCAATAGCTTCCAAGAAATGTGCCTCTGTATCTGTTCTAGAAATGGCTGATAGGGTAATGAATAGAACAGTTGATCCTCAGATTTCAGATTACTTCACAAATCTGCATCAAAATAATGGAGTTGAATTCCTATTCAATAATAGTTTGAAAGAGATAGTGGGATCTAAAAAGGCTGAAAAAGTTATTTGCTCAGATGGAACCGAAATAAAAGCAGATATGGTAATTATAGGAGCTGGAATAGTCCCTAATATAGAGATTGCCAAAGAATCTGGAATTACTTGCGAGAACGGAATATTGGTAGATGAGTTCGCTAGGACTAATTCTAACAACGTTTTTGCTTGCGGAGACTGCACTAGTCATCCCAATAAGCTTTTAAATAAGAGGCTAAGATTAGAGTCAGTTCATAATGCTATGGAGCAAGCTAAAACAGCAGCTTTCTCAGTGTTAGACAAACCAGCTGAGTACAATCAAATTCCCTGGTTCTGGTCAGATCAATACGACCACAAGTTGCAAATAGTTGGACTTTCTGGAGAACATGATTCTGTAACGATGAGGGGAGATACTAAGGAATTTAAATTCATGCTTTTTTACACCAAAGAAGATAAACTCATAGCAGTGGATTCAGTTAATAATCCGAAAGAATTTTTAATTTGTAGAAAGCTGGTAACAAATAAAGTTACAATAAAACCTGAAATGATTTCAGACCCAAAAATGGACTTAAACGATCTAATTCAATGAAAGAAACTATAGAAACCCAATACGCACTTGGTCAAGTTGTTAAACATAAGTATCTTGATTTTAGAGGGGTTATTTATGACGTAGATCCTGAATTTAATAATACTGAGGAATGGTATCAATCTATACCTGCAGCTATTAGGCCAAAAAAAGATCAACCTTTCTATCATGTTTTTGCCGAAAATGATCAAGTCTTTTACTCAGCATACGTATCTCAGCAGAACCTTTTGGTTGATGATAGCCAAGTACCTGTTGAACATCCTGATGTTCCTGTTTTCTTTGGTGGTTTTGACGGAGAGACTTACGAGATTCTTGAAAATAGCAAAAACTAATAAATAAAAATCAGACAGATTGCTCGTAGGTTAGACCTACACAGCATTGAAACACATCCATAGCAACATTAAGCTCTTCCAACGAACAAGCTGTTGGGGCAATTCTTATATATTTATCTTCTTCGTCTATTCCATATGGATGTGTAGACCCAGCTGGAGTTAGTTTCAACCCAAGCTCAGCAGCTAATTCTATTATTTTCTTGGCCATACCATTGTCCGATTCATAGAGTAGAAAATAACCACCCTTAGGATTAGTCCAGCTTCCAAGATTTAAGGATTCTAATTTATCATTGACTAGATCAAATTTAGGTTTGACGATACTTGCATGTTTTTTCATATGTTCCTCTAGGGAAGTCTCTTGAAAAAATTTTACATGCTTAGCTTGATTCAGTTTATCAGGGCCTATCATTAAGGCGGAATAGAAAGGCAAAAACATTTCTTGATTGGCTTGCGACATAGCAATAAATCCAATGCCTCCACCAGCAAAAGTTATTTTTGAGGTTGAGCCAAACTGAACAACAAGATCTTCACACTGATTATTTCTAGCTATCTGAAATATGTCTGCAAGATGGGATTGCGAAGATAAATCGTGTACAGCATAGGCATTATCCCAAAATATTACACTCTGATTTTTGGTGTTATTGAATATATCTAATAGCCCCTCGATAACATAAGAACTATAGACTTCACCTGTAGGATTAGAATATTTAGGCACACACCATATTCCTTTTATAGAGTTATCTGTTGCAACCAATTCTTTGATTTCATCTAAATCTGGCCCTTGTCCTGTAAGGCTTACTGGGATCATATTAATGCCAAATGTTTCGCATAATTTAAAATGTCTGTCATAACCTGGAACTGGACACAAAATTGAAACTCTTTCTTGATTACTCCATGGCCCTCCTCTATTACCTTCTACAAATAGAAATGATAAAAATTTTGACATTAAAGAAAGGCTACTATTACCACCTGCCCAAATATATTCTTGTGAGCAACCTAAAATTTCAGACCCTAGTTTCCTGCATGAATCTAGACCTTTTGTCTCACCATAATTTCTAATATCAACTCCATCGAAGATAAATTCGTCTCCTATAGAGTGGACTAAATCTTTAGAGAGGTCTAGTTGATCTGGAGAAGGTTTGCCTCTTGTGAGATCTAAAGATAGATTCTTAGATTTAAGCTCCTCAAAGCGAGAAATATAGTCCATTTTAATAAATAGAGTTTGTAAAAAAAATTGATCTTAACATTGCGCGTTCTTGATAGGTATATAAAAAAACTGATTAATTTTTAAACAATTTTATACAAGACAATAAGGAAGAGACTTTCGTGATTTAGTTAACAAGGTTATCCACATTTGTGGTGGATAAACTTAGATTCGTCAAGACAATTAAAAGAGTAAATAGTACAATTCTTTTTTAAGATCAGACCTTTGAACAAGCAAACCTCTCTATATCAAAATCACATAGACCTTGATGCAAAAATGGTAGATTTCCATGGATGGAGTATGCCCATTAATTACGGCTCTCAAATAGAGGAGCATCATGCGGTAAGGAAAAATTGTGGTATTTTTGATGTCTCCCATATGACAATACTTGATTTTGAAGGAGAGGACACAGAGCTCTTCATTAGAAAACTGATAGCAAATGATGTCAGGAAACTTTCTGAGAAGTACTCAGGACTCTACTCTGCTATGCTCAATGATAGAGGATATGTAATAGATGATCTCATAGCATATCGAATGGATAACGGATTCAGACTTGTAGTTAACTGCGCCACTAGGGGAGAAGATTTAAGATGGATATCTTCAAAAGTAAGAGATTACAAAGTAACTATGGAAGAAAGAGAAGATCTATCAATGGTTGCTATTCAAGGTCCGGGTTCTGTTGAAGTCTTAAAAAACTTTCCTGCACCTATAGATTTTTTAAAAGATAAGAAAAGACAACAAGGAATATTCAAAGACGATATATTTGCAGCTAAAACAGGTTATACAGGAGAATTAGGATTCGAAGTAATGCTGCCTAATGATAGGGCTATTGATCTCTGGAAAAGAGCTATTACTGAAGGCGCAAGACCAATTGGGTTAGCTGCAAGAGATACTCTCAGGATGGAAGCAGGAATGAACTTATATGGTTTTGAAATGGATGAAACTATATCTCCTTACGAATGTAACATGGGCTGGACAGTTTCTTTAGAAGATAAAGAAAGAGATTTCTTTGGCAGAGAAAGCTTAATGAAGCTAAAAGAATCAAATGATCTTAAAGAACTTGTTGGTATAATTACGGACGAAAGGGCTATTTTAAGGCAAGGGCAAAAGATTCACCTTGAAAAAGAAAATCATGCACGTGGTGTAGTTACTAGCGGAACATATTCTCCAACTTTAAAGAAGCCAATAGCGTTGGCCAGATTGCCAAAAAGTGACAGTAAATATTGTTTTGCTGAAATAAGAGGTAAGAAAGTAGAAGCAATAATAGGTTCACCAAAATTTATTAAAGAAGGGAAAACTATTTTTAAGGAAAGATCATGAGTTCAAATAATCAATTTAGATATTTACCTACCCATGAATGGGGAAAAATTGAAGAAGAAGGTATTCTGACAGTCGGAATAAGCGAGCATGCCCAAGACTTGCTGGGAGACATTGTATTCGTTGAGTTACCTGAAATAGGCGATCTATTGGAAGCAGAAGAAGAATCTGCAATTGTAGAATCTGTTAAAGCTGCATCAGATGTTTATTCTCCTCTTACTGGTGAAGTTATTGAAATAAATGAAAAGCTTCTCAACGAACCTGAAATAATAAATAGCTCTCCATTAGAAGATGGTTGGTTCTTCAAAATTAAACTCGTTGATGATCTTTCTTTTGATAATTTATTAACTGAAGAAGAATATAATGCTACTTGTGAAGAGTAAAATTATTGGAAAACTCAAATAAAATAAATCTATTCTCAAACCGTCACTTGGGTTCAGGTGAGAGTGACGTTAGCTATATGCTCCGCGAGATTGGATACGACTCCATGAGCTCTTTTATTGATTCAGTCGTGCCTAGTAGCATTCTAAAAAGGAATAAAGTTGATATAGGTGAAGAAAGGACCGAAGAGGAAGTTCTAGATGAATTAAAAATAATAGCTTCAAAGAACAAAGTCTTCAAAAGCTACATAGGCCAAGGCCATTATAGTAACTTTACACCGAAGGTAGTTCTTAGAAATGTTTTTGAAAATCCTGGATGGTATACCTCTTATACTCCTTATCAGCCTGAAATAGCTCAAGGAAGATTAGAAGCTTTAATAAACTTTCAGACAATGGTAAGTGATCTAACTGCTATGGATCTGTCCAATGCTTCTTTACTCGATGAAGCTACAGCTGCCGCTGAAGCAATGACACTTGCCAAACGTTCTGCTAAATCAAAATCAGAACTTTTCTTTGTAGATGAAAATAGTTTTGAAAATACAATAAATATCCTAAAGACACGTGCCGAACCTTTAGGTATAAAACTCTTAATAGGAGATCCTTCAGATATTGTTAATTACGAGATCTTTGGAGCTTATCTCCAATATCCGGGGTCAAATGGAAAAATTGCCGACTTAAGTCATTGCATAGAATCATGTCATAAACAGTCTGCATTGGCAGTAGTAGGAACAGATCTCTTGGCGTTAACAATTCTTAAACCTCCTGGAGAAATGGGTGCAGATATAGTAATTGGTTCATCTCAACGATTTGGTGTGCCATTGGGATGTGGAGGCCCTCACGCAGCCTTTATGGCTGTTAGCGATAAGTTAAAAAGGTCGATGCCAGGAAGAATAGTAGGTGCTTCTGTTGATTCTAATGGTGATATAGCTTACAGACTTGCACTTCAAACAAGAGAGCAACATATTAGAAGGGAAAAAGCTACAAGCAATATATGCACTGCCCAAGCATTATTAGCAATTATGGCTGGTTTTTATTCTATCTACCACGGCAAAGAAGGTTTGATAGAAATTGCAGATAAAGTTCATAGACTAACGTGTATTCTAAAGAATAATCTTGTAACTCATGGTTTCAATTGTGTTGAAGATGAGTTTTTCGACACTTTGGTTGTTGAAACTAAGGGAAATACAAAAGAGATACACGAACGTTCAATTAATAAGAATGTGAATCTTAGAATTATAAACAATGAATTTATCGGGATTTCACTAGATGAAACCTCTTCTGAAGCAGACATTAAGGCTATAACTGATGTATTTATCAATAAACAAATTGAGTTAGATATTGATTATGAATCATCTATTCCTCAAAACTTAAGAAGGACTTCCTCTTTCTTAGATCATGATGTATTCAAAAGCTATAGAACTGAAACTGAGTTGTTAAGGTATATAAGAAAACTAAGTGATAAAGATATAGCCTTGGATAGAGCAATGATTCCACTTGGTTCCTGCACCATGAAATTAAATGCAACATCTGAGATGATTCCAGTAAGTTGGCCAGAGTTTTCAAATATCCATCCATTTGCTCCCAAAGATCAGCTCAATGGATACAAAGAATTAATTAATGATATGGAGAGAATGCTATCTGATCTAACAGGATATTCTAAAATCTCTCTTCAGCCTAATGCAGGTTCACAAGGAGAGTATGCTGGCTTGTTGGCTATCAACGCATTTCATAAAAAAAATAATGAATCACACAGAAATATTTGTTTGATTCCAAAATCTGCTCACGGTACAAACCCTGCCTCAGCTCAAATGGTTGGCCTGGAAGTTGTACCTGTTGGATGTGATGAAGAAGGTAATATTGATATAGAGGATTTGAAACAAAAGGCAGATTTACATTCAAAGAATCTTTCTTCTTTAATGATAACTTACCCCTCTACACATGGTGTATTTGAAACAAATGTAAGCGAGGTTTGTGATGTGATTCATTCTAAAGGTGGTTTCGTTTACATAGATGGAGCTAATTTTAATGCAATGGTTGGAATCTGTTATCCAGGATCTTTTGGTGGAGATGTTTCACACCTAAACTTACATAAAACTTTTTGCATACCTCATGGAGGGGGCGGTCCAGGAATAGGGCCAATTGGCGTGGTCGAGAAACTTAGTGAATTTATTCCGTCTTATCATGATCAAGATGAACATCCTGTAGGTCCAGTCTCAGGAACTGACTGGGGCAGTGCAAGCATACTACCAATAAGCTGGATGTATATGAAGATGATGGGCTCAGAAGGTTTAACTAAGGCAACTCAACTTGCTATTTTAAATACTAACTACATCTCTAACAGACTTAAAGATCACTACTCTATCCTTTACAAAGGTGAAAATGACTTGGTAGCGCATGAATGTATCATTGACGTTCGTCCCTTTAAAGAAACAGCTGAAATTGAGGTGGAAGATATTGCAAAAAGGTTAATTGACTATGGATTCCATGCTCCAACTATGTCTTGGCCTGTTGCAGGTACATTAATGATAGAGCCAACTGAGAGTGAGTCACTTCGTGAAATAGATAGATTCTGTGATGCAATGATCTCAATAAGAAACGAAATAAAAGGGATAGAAAATGAAAAAGTATCGCCAAAAGATAATTTATTAAAAAATTCACCTCATTCTGCTAAATCTCTATTGCAAGAAGAATGGGTCCATCCTTACACTCGTTCTGAAGCGGCATTTCCTGCTGAAGGACTGCATGAGAATAAATATTGGCCTCCTGTCGGACGAGTGGATAATGCTTATGGAGACAGGAATCTTGTATGTAGCTGTCCTTCTATGGAAGACTACGAATAAGATTTTCTCCCATCAAAAATTAGCCAATTTCTTTTTTTAGCGATCTTCCGAAGTCTATCATCTGGGCTAATTGTTATAGCTATATCCGAAAACTCAAGAAGAGGTAGGTCGTGTATAGAATCAGAATAGGCAAATATCTCTTCAAATTGCTTGGAGTCTTTCCATATCTTAATTCTCCTAACCTTCTCTTCTGAGAAATTAGGATTTCCTTTTACTTGACCAGTAAATTTCTCTTCTACATACTTAGGATCGGTCCCAAAGCTGGTCTCAATTCCTAGTTTGTGAGCTATCTTATCTACTAGAAATGATAATGAACCGGAAGTTAAAATCTTAGTGTCGTCTTTATGCTTATCAAGAAGTTCTTTGGTCAGATCATCAGTTAATCTATTGACAATATCTGCAACGAAAATATCAATATTATCTTTTATATCTTCGAGACGTTTTCCTATAAGAGGGCTAAGAAGAAATTCAGAATAAGCATTAACATCTAAATTACCTTGCCTATAGCTGTTCTCAAAAGATTTCATTTTTTTAAAGAAATCAGATGCGGTAATTAATTTGTTCTGATCCATGTATTCAACCCATTGACCCTCTGTATCTCCATCAAAAAGAGTGTCATCTAGATCAAATAATACTAATTTCATATTTTTTATTTATATAAGTGCTTTAAGATAAAGTATGGAAGCAACATTATACAGACCTAATGCTGGCATCATTATCTTTAATAAACAAGGTAAGCTTCTTTGGTGCAAAAGAAGAACCGGAGACGGTTGGCAGTTCCCTCAAGGAGGAATAGACGAAGGGGAGTTACCTGAAGAGGCTATTTTCAGAGAAACTTACGAAGAGGTAGGGCTAGATGAAAGTAAAATCAGAATCTTAAAAGAAAATGAAAGATGGGTAAACTATGATGTACCGAGAGATAAGATTCCCAGATACTTCTCATTTAAGAATAGAAAATTCAAAGGGCAGACACAAAAATGGTTCTTAGCTGAATTCCTTGGGGAAGATCATGACATAGATTTAAATCTGCATGATCAGATTGAATTCACTCAATGGACTTGGTCAACTTATTGGCACCCCATTAAGGCTGGCGTAGAATTTAAAAGAAATGCATACAGGCAAGTTTTAAATGACTTTCTTCCTTTTTATATCAAACATTTTAAGGGTGATTAATCTTTAATATTAAAGTGAAAATCAACTGAAGATCCTGCTATACCCTCTTTTTCATAAGTCAACTCAGCTATATTTATCTCTCCAGAAGGAGCAGAAGAAAACACAGTAGTACATCGAGTTCCATATATGGGAGATCTTATAAATCTATAAGGTATTTCTTCTCCATCTCTTACTTCTAACTCTTTTTTGCTTTTTTCATGGAGATTTCCATACTCTTTCTTCATGATATTAAAGCCTTTCTCCGCAGAGAAACCTTCATGCAATATTTCATCAAAGTCGTGTTTAATTGAATCTACTTTCTTAGTTGAAGAATTTAGTGTTAAGTTTCCTAGTGCATGAGTTCCTTCAGAAATAAAAAAAATACCGTCCAATCTATTGCATAGATAAAACAAGCCATTTTTATCTCCTACGATAAGATTAAAGCCTGCATAATCTTCTTTAGTTGATTCTATCTTTTCTAAATAAGCTTTAGCGGATACTTTTGATTCCAAAAAGTCTGTAACAAGCGTTCCCCTGGAAGAATTGTATTTAGTGGTGTTATGCTCTTTAAGATTAGTGATGGCAGCGAACTGACCATAAGTATTTATGCCCAACCATGTCCCTCCAGCCTCTTCATCTTTTCCTGCAAGAATAGATTTATTAGACCACCAATGCATTTTAGTGGTTTGCCTTGCGTGATATTCGTCACGATTAGCGATGACTGTAAAGAAATATGAATCTTTTCCGTTCCAATCCTTAGATTTCTCTACTGATAAGGCAATTAAACACATAAATTAAAAATAGGATCTAGACTTGATGTTAAAATAGAGTATTGGAAATTCTAATTTATTTTTTTCTAGGTGCATTTTCTGGCGTATTAGCAGGATTGTTTGGTATTGGTGGTGGAATAATAATTATTCCAACGTTCTTTTACATATTTTCTTATTTAGGATTTCCCGCAGAAATTCTATCACATATGGTTCTAGGCAGTTCGCTTGGGGTCATAGTATTTAGTTCTTTATCTTCAACCTATTCCCATCATGCAAAAGGGGCAGTCAATTGGAATCTGATAAAAGTTGTAGCGCCTAGTATAGTCGCCGGGTCTTTTCTTGGTGGTATTACTGCTGGTCTTCTAGAAAGTAGTACACTCCAAGGTCTTGTGGCGCTATTCCTGGTAGTCGCATCTATTCAATTGATCTTTGAATTCCCTCCTCCTCCTCAAAATCCTCAAACCACCTTAATAGGTCCAGTTATCGCTGGTGGAGGGATAGGATGGCTCTCCGGTGTATTCGGCATAGGCGGAGGAATATTCTCAGTTCCTTATTTCTATCATAGAGGTCTAAAAATGATGAATGCTATTGGAACTTCTGCAGCTTGTGGGATACCCATTGCCTTAGCTGGATCAATTTCTTATATGATAATAGGCTTTGAGAATACTAATATTCCTGACAACAGTATAGGCTACTTATATCTTCCAGCGACGATCATAGTGGGTTTGATGAGTTCATTAACTGCAAAATATGGTGTGAATATAGCCCACAGAATGAAACAAAAAAAATTGAGAATAGCATTTGCATTTTTAGTTATGATAATGGCTCTGAACCTACTAATGCGTTAAATGAATAAAAGAAATAATGAGTACTGGAAATCTAACTTAAGAATCGTTTCTTCGCTTCTTGTGGTTTGGTTTATAGCTTCTTTTGGTTTTGGAATAATCTTTTCAGATACATTAGATCAAATAAGGATGGGGGGTTTTAAACTAGGCTTTTGGTTTGCTCAACAAGGCAGTATCTACATCTTTGTATTAATTATCTTTGTATATGTTTGGTTGATGAAAAGACTAGACAAAAGGGTTTCCGAAAAAGAGAAAAAA
>MDSX01028364.1_pt1 | contig 12950 bp, 6 predicted proteins | sample 811141 | NCBI WGS metagenome assembly MDSX01 (sample SAMN05326642, study PRJNA326480) | marine metagenome | isolation source: seawater | place: Atlantic Ocean: South East | collected 2010
GCGACGTCCCCGCCCCGTACGCCCGGGGTCTTCACCGGCGGTGACGGAAGGTCAAGGTCGGATGCCACACGTTTTTGTTTTGTCGGCGACGGCTGGACGGATCCGAGCACGACGTCGCTCCCTTCCCACGCCACGTCCTCCACGAACCCGTCATCGTACCCCCCGCCGCGGGTACCGAGCAGAAAGTCGCTCGCGTTGACGGAGCTGGACACGGAGCTGGACACCATCGTCCTCGTTACATCGTCGTCGTCCTCGTTTAAATCATCCGTATCGTCGTCCTCGAGGGGTAGACCCGCGAGTTGTGTGAGGACGTCGCGCTGCGCCGCCTCCGCCGCGGACGGGATCGGCTGCCACGTGGCATCATACGATGACCCCACATCGTCCTCACCCGAGTAAGACGTGGAGAACCGGCTCCCGCGTTGCTGTCGAAGCGGCGACGTCGTCGGCGTGGACGCCGGAGAATTGGACAACGACCGATCAAACGATTCAGCCGACGGGAGATTAATCCGTCCCAACTCCCTCGACCCCACGACGCTTTCACTTCCGTCGATGCTCACATCACGCGTGTGCACGGACACGGATGCATTTGACACGTCCGCGAGGTGGTCGTCGCGAGCCTCGGCCATGAGCGCGTCGAGAACGCCGGCTTCCGCCGCGTCCATGGGCGGATCGGAACCGTCACCGTCACCCTCTTCTTCTTCGTCGTCGCTCGGCGGGGGTGGAACGAAGGAACCGGTCATGGACGCTCTGGCGACGTTCGAGGTCTCTCCGACGACCATCGCTTCGCTCTCGGACGGCGTGAGGGACGCGCGGAGGCTCGCGAGGCTCGCGCGAAGGCTAGCCGCCTCTTCCAATAACTCGCCAGTCGCCGCCGCAGCCTCCGCCGCCGCCGCCGCGGCCATCTCCGCGCGTTCCCGTGCGGCGTTCGCAGCCTTGACCTCCGCGGGGCTCGCCCTGAACTTACTTACGGGTTTGATCGGGGACGCCGGGTGGATCTCCGTGAGGGAACGCGAGAGCCGAGTGACGGACGACGACGCCGCTCGCGATGACCTCGCGGATGATGGCGGGGGCGGCTTCGTCGGGGATAGCAGCGACGGGGATGGCTCGTCCCCGGGGGGGCCCGAGTCGGCACCCGGATGCGCTCCGTCCCCGGGTCCCACGTCATCACCCTCCCCTCCCTCTGCTGCGTGGTACGTGCGTGCGTGGTCGCGGAGGTAGTGCGCGTAGATGGAGGAGAGGATGCGATGGGGTGCGTCCGTATCGCGCGCTTTCCAATCGTTGAACCCGCGCTCGATGGCAGCCATCGCGGGGGCGCACTCCACCATCAGGCCGGCCCTGTCCAGCGCCTGCGCCAGGGACCCGTGGTCGAAGACCTCGTCCGCGGTGGCGTCGCCCGGCGCACCGAGCGCGGTCCCGTCCGCGCGCCGCTCGAGCTCTATGAGCGACCGCGCGAGCAGGTCGCCGTCGAAGAGGTCGTCGGCGTGGATGGGGTCGCGGGATCCGACGAGGCGCGCGAGCCAGACCAGCAGGGGTTGACCGCCGGCTCCCGCGGCCGGGTGGTGTCCCGACGCCGTTCCGGCGCCGCCTGATGCGTCGGGGTCGCTCATATCGCGCCCGTCGCCCGGTCCAAGGTGCGCCCCAGATTTGAACAGAAGTCAACAAACAGAAAGGTCGACAATCGGGACGAGAAAAGAGTCCAAAAGACTCGCTGGCACAGCGGAGCAGTCAGAACGAAATGGTAAACTTTCGAAATAGCAACAAAAAGCAACGGGCAAACGGTATGGATCTCTGGAAATATAAAAAAATCTCGAAAAGGTTCTGGGTGATGAGCTGGGCGGTGACCTTTCGCGAAAGGACACGGGGCCGAATATCTCATTCAACAACAGCGAAGGCTCACCCGCGACGCCTCTCTCGTTCGCCACAACGCGCGATGGAGGGCCAGGATGCGAGTCCGATACTCTACGTCAACGGCAAGCGTCACGTCATGCCGCAGGGCAAGGCTGAGCAGACGCTGCTCGCCTACCTCCGAGGTGCGTTCCTCCCGAACTTGTCCAGATACACGTCATCGCAACACTAAACACCACCCGAGCGTCGCGCCGGCCCCGTCCCGGTCCGTCACCGTCCCACACTCACATCGACGCTCCCGCTTCCATCGACACGCAGGCCTAGGGCTGAACGGCACCAAGCTCGGGTGTGGCGAGGGTGGATGCGGCGCGTGTACCGTCATGCTCAGCGATTACGACCGCGCGGTGGGCGAGGTGGCGCATCGCGCCGTGAACGCCTGCCTCACCCCGCTCTACGCGTGCGAGGGGACGCACGTAGTCACCGTGGAGGGCCTCGGGACCAAGCGCGGCGGCCTCCACCCCGTGCAAAAGGCCCTCGCGCACGCGCACGGCTCACAGTGCGGCTTCTGCACCCCAGGCTTCGTCATGTCCATGTACGCCCTCCTCAGATCCAAAAAAACCAAACCGACCGAACTCGAGATCGAGGAAGCACTGGGCGGTAACCTGTGCAGGTGCACGGGGTACAGGCCCATCCTGGAGGGATTCAAGACGTTCGCGAGGAACGCACCGGACTCGGCGTACTCCGGCGAGACCATCAACGGCCACACAAACCAATCCAACGGCACCGCGAATGGCACCCTCGCAAACGGCTATTCAAAGGGCGCTCCCATTTGCCCGTCCACCGGTCAGCCGTGCACCAACGGCTGCGGTTCAACCCCGGCCGCCAAGGCTCTCGGCGCGGGCGAGGACGATCCAGTCACGGCTGTCCGCGAGCCCATCTTCCCGCCCGAGCTCAAGCGTCGGATCCCGGCGGCTCTGACGATTCCCGGCGCCGTCGCGTCGTGGCACAGACCAATTACCCTGGCCGGGTTACTCGCGCTCAAAAAGGCGCATCCCAGCGCCAGGCTCGTGTGCGGCAACACCGAGGTTGGCGTGGAGATCAAGTTCAAGAACGCGCGGTACCCCGTTATCGTCGCGCCCACGCACGTGCCGGAGCTCACCGACGTTTCCTTGTCCCCCGACTCCTCTCGCTTGGTCATCGGCGCGAGCGTGACGCTCACCACCTTACTCAACACGTGCGAGTCACTGACGAACGAGCTCGGGGCGGTGAGGACCAGCGGGCTGGTGGCGATCAAGGAGCAGCTGCGTTGGTTCGCGGGTCCGCAGGTGAGGAACGTGTCCAGCGTCGGGGGCAACGTGTGTACCGCGTCGCCGATCTCCGACCTCAACCCGCTGTGGATCGCGTGCGGCGCCGAATTCGAACTTGAATCCCTCGACGCCGGCACAAGGCGCGTCCCAGCCAACGAATTCTTCCAGGGGTACCGATCCACGGCGCTCAAACCCGACGAAGTTCTCCGAACCGTCATCTTACCGTTGACGGAAAAAGGGGAGTACGTTCGCGAGTTTAAGCAATCGCACAGGCGCGAGGACGACATCGCCATCGTCACCGCGGGCATGCGTTGCAAGTTCGACATAATCGATAACGTCCCGCACGTCGCGGACATCTCGTTCGGGTTCGGAGGCATGAGCTTCAAGACGGTGACGTGCCCAAAGACGCAAAAGGCGCTGGTGGGTAAGCCGTGGACGAACGATACCCTGAAGCTGGCGCTTAAGACTCTTCCGGAGGACCTCCCGATGTCTCCAGACGTGCCAGGTGGCATGTGCGAGTTCCGCAGGTCCCTCGCCAACTCGTTCCTGTTCAAGTTTTACGTCGACTGCAGCAGGCGGCTCGAGGCGGACGGTTTAGTGAGCGACGCCGTGACGGCTGCGGGTCTGGACCGAAGCGACCTCTCCGCCGCCGACAGGTTCCACAGACCTTTCCCCACCGGTGCGCAGTACACGCAGGTGCGAGGCGGCACCACGGTGGGCCAACCCACGATGCACCAGTCCGCGGAGGTCCAGGTCACCGGCGAGGCTGAGTACGCCGACGACATCGCCAAGCCCGTGAACATGCTCCACGCGGCGCTCGTGTTGTCTACGGTGCCTCACGCTAAAATTTTGGAAATCGACTCGGGTCCCGCGCTCGCCGTGCCGGGCGTCCAGGGCTTTTTTTCCCATGAGGACGTGCCGAACAACGTCATCGGACCCGCGGTGCTGGACGAGGAGGTGTTCGCGTCCCAGTACGTCACCTGCGTCGGGCACCCCGTCGGGATCGTGGTTGCGGATACCCAGGACATCGCGTTGGAAGCTTCCAGACTCGTCCGGGTCAAGTACGAGACGCTTCCGGCGATTTTAAACATCGACGAAGCCATCGCCGCGGATTCGTACCACACCTGGCCGGGGTTCACGGACCACGGCATCGAGGATGGGGACGTGGACGCCGTCATGGCTGAGTGCGAGGCGGCTGGGCGGACGGTGGCTGGCGACGCTCGATGCGGCGGCCAGGAACACTTTTACCTCGAGCCGATGGCCAACCTGGTGTGGTGCGGCGACAACGACGACCTCATCACCATCTCGTCCACGCAGGCGCCGCAGAAGCACCAGAAGCTCATCTCGTCCGCGCTGAAGATACCGTGCAACAAGGTGGTGTGCAAGACGAAGAGGCTCGGCGGCGGCTTTGGGGGGAAGGAAACCAGAGCCGCGTTTCTCAACGTCTGCGCCGCGGTGCCCGCGTATCACATGCGTAAGCCGGTGTCCTTGGTGCTCGACCGGCATATCGACATGGCCATCACCGGGCAACGGCACGCCTTCCTCGGCAAATACAAGGGTGGGTACTCCCCCGAGGGGAAGATTTTGGCGCTGGACATGACTCTGTACAACAACGCCGGTAACTCTTTGGACCTATCGGCGGCCATCATGGACCGAGCCCTGTTTCACAGCGACGGCGCGTACAAGATCCCGAACGTGCGCGTCACCGGGAAATGCTGCCGGACGAACTTACCGTCCAACACCGCGTTTCGGGGTTTCGGCGGCCCGCAGGGTGTCATCTTCGCGGAGATGTGGATGGACCGGGTGGCGCGAAAGTTGGGAAAACCGGCAGAGAAGATTCGGCACTTGAACCTTTACGACGAGGGCGAGACATGTCACTTTGGTCAGGTGATGGAATCCTCGCAGTTACGCGCGTGCTGGGACGAGGCTGTGGCCAAGGCTGACATCGAGACGCGAAGAACCGCGTGCAACGCGTTCAACGCCGCCCATAAGCACAGGAAGCGGGGGCTCGCGGCGACGCCGGTGAAGTTTGGAATTTCCTTCACGGCGCTGTTCATGAACCAGGCTGGCGCCCTGGTGCACTGCTACCTGGACGGCACCGTCCTCGTCACCCACGGCGGCGTGGAGATGGGCCAGGGCTTGCACACCAAAATCGCGCAGATCTGCGCCAAGGAGCTGGGCATCGAGACCGATTCCGTGTACATCGCGGAAACTTCCACCGATAAGGTACCCAACTCTTCGCCGACGGCGGCGTCCGCGTCATCCGACCTGTACGGCGCCGCGGTCACGGACGCGTGCCACCAGCTCAACGAACGACTCGCGCCGATCAAGGCTACGCTCGGCCCGGAAAAGTGTAAGGACTTCAAAGAAGTTTGCAACGCGGCGTATTTCGCCAGAATCGATTTATCCGCGCACGGGTGGTACACGACTCCCGATTTGGTCTGGGAGTGGGACGGGAGCAAAGGCCGGCCTTTCAACTACTTCTGCTTCGGCGCCGCCGTCTCCGAGGTTGAGATTGACACTTTGTCCGGGGACGTCAACTTGTTACGGACGGATATCGTGATGGACTGCGGGGATTCCATCAACCCCGCGCTGGACGTCGGTCAGGTGGAGGGCGGGTTCGTGCAAGGACTAGGGTGGGTCGCGCTCGAGGAGTTGAAGTACGGGGACCCCGACCACACATGGATCAAGCCCGGGACGCTGTTCACAGCCGGGCCAGGGACGTACAAGATCCCGACCGCGAACGATATTCCGCTCGAGTTCAACGTCACGTTACTGCACAACGCGCCGAACCCACGCGCGGTGGCGAGCAGCAAAGCCGTTGGGGAACCGCCGTTTCTGTTGGCGAACAGCGTGTTCTTCGCCATCAAAGACGCCGTGTGCGCCGCGCGGGAAGGTAACGGGCTCGACACGGACATCACGATAGATTCACCCGCCACGCCGGAGAGGGTCCGAATGGCATGCGGCGGGCCCATCTCGGACGTCTTCTACGATTCCACGAACGCCCCAGCCTACCGCGCCAAGCTCACGTGCTGATCGATGTCTGGATGTCGACGCGGTTCGCAAGGTACATTATTCGATCGTTTGTTCGTTAACTTCGTAACTCTGTAAAAAGCATGACTGTAGACTAACTCTTATGAGAACGCGTTCGGTCCCCGCATCACGCCGCCCGTCTCCGTCATCACGCGCCAAACAGACCCCCGCCCCCGCCGGGTTTATCTTCCTCCACGCGCTCCGCCTCCGCGAGCGCCTGCGACTTGAGCAGCGCCCGCGCCGTCGGCCTCGAGCTCGGATCCTCCCGCATCATCCCGCAAATCATCTGTTGGAAAGAAACCGAAAACCCGACCAGCGCCGGGATCTTACCCTGCCTCAGCGCCTGGTACTCATCCCCGTGCGAGGGCAGCGGAGATGCACACGCGAGCTCGTACGCGGTCGCACCCAGGGAGAAGATATCCGCCCGGTCGAGCCCGACGAAATCGCCGGGAAGGCTCAGGTTGGGCCCCGACAGGTTAGAAACCCCAGCCGATCCGAACGGCCCGCTGCACATCGCATCCTCCGTCGGCGATTCCGGCTCCATGGCATTATCTTGACCGTATCCCCCGTCCCGCGGGGCCCCATCATCGGCGCTGCCGCGAATCGAACCCTTGACCCTAACCTCGCCGCGCAGCAACTCCGGCGCGAGGTAACGCGCGTCGCCCTCCTCGGCGGAGATCGCCGATCGCGCTGAATTATTCGCGCCGAAGCTCTGGTTACCCACGCCGTCCACGGGCGCGGCGCGGCCCCAGTCCCCGAGTTTGTACACACCGCCCTTCACCAGGATGTTCTCCGGCTTGACGTCCAGGTGTGCCACGTTTCGCGAGTGCGCGCACGCCAGCGCCGCCGCCATCTGTCGAAGCAGCGCCGCGATCTTCGCCTCGCCAAATCGGGCGTCGCTCGCGCGTCTCTGCGCCGCCACGTCGTCCGGGTCGTCCCTCGCCGCCCTCAATAGCTCACACGCGCGATGCTGCATGGACGACAGGTTACCGTCGCAGAGCTCGAGCTGTATGAAGAGGTGGTCGCCGTCGCGATCGCGCTCGGTCCACGCGCCAAAGTATCGCACGACGTTGTCGACGCCGGATCCCGTGTGGGAAGATAGAGCCGCCATGGCTTGTACCTCGCGATACGCCTCGAGACGCTCGCGTTCCGTCTGGAGCTTACGCTCGGTGCGCTTGACCGCGTACATGGCGCCGTCCAGGCGGTTGATGACCCGCATCACCTTGCAAAACCCGCCTCTTCCGATGTTGCCGAGGTCCACGAAATCCGCCCGAAATCGCGACATGGTGGCGAGCTGCGCGGCGGTGATGTGCGCATCCTTGCCGCCGACCCTTGCGTGCGCGGGTACCTCCGCGGGCTGCTCGTCGTCGTTGAGGAATGCGTTGCGGTGGCACGGCGGGGACTTGGCGGCCTTGACGATGCCGGACCGTGACGGCGCGCGCGGCGGGGGCATTCGGAACATGCCCTCGCGTTCGGCTCCGTTTGAGTTTGAGTTGTCGTTGGCGCGCTGGAGAAAGTCGCCCTGCGAGAGCGGTTGTTGCGAGCTTCCGCCCCAGTTCTGCGACATGGGCTGGGTGTTGGGAGGCTGGGATCCGAGCTGGGACTGGTCCGGCTGCGATGGCGTCGGGTCGTATCCGAACCTCGGGCGCTTGTGCCGCCCGGGGCTCAAGTTCGCCGGGGATCTCAGCTGACAGTTCTCCTTCTCGTTCGGGTCGTAGACGCACGCGAACTGCGCTTCTTGCGGTGTGATGAAGTCCGGGCCGCCGAACCCTTGGGTGCCGAGGCCCTGAGACATGGGGATCTGCTGCGACATCGGCCCCGGGCCGCTGCCGTTGCCGCTCGGGGCTGGGTCGTTGTTGTTGTTCACCCCGGGTTGTGTGCTCTGGCTGGCGTATCCGGGAAATTGCGATGGACCGCCCGGGGTCTGCATGGCCATGCCGGAGAGGGACTTGGCCAAGGGGGTGACCCCGGAGCTGGGCAGCACCGACCGCTGCTTCAGCCGGAGGTTCAACGGGAAGTTGCTCATGCCTGACGTGTCTCCCGTGTCCTCCAAGACTGTGGGGGGGGTACGGCAAGTCCGAGAATCTAGGGGTGCCAACAACAGTTTTTTCAAAAAAATAGTTCAGAAGCGCGCCACGCGCTGACGAAATGTTGAGCGCTTCCTTTGTCGCTCGCACAACAACATTAATGAGGAGGCGCAGGGCGACCGCGGGGGCGGATGAGACCGAACGAGAGAGGGATGAGGCGAAGAGCGCTTCATCCGGCGGTTCACCTCCCTACTCGGCACTCTCCCTGGTCCTCATCGTGGTCGTGTTCGCCGTCATCGGCAGGCTCGGCCGCGACGCCGTGGGGAGCTTAGTAGCGTGGGGAAACCTCGGGAGATCAATCAGCCCCTTCTCATCGTCACCAAGCGGCGTCACTCGACTGGTGACCGACGAGGAGCTCAGCCGCCACGACGGGGTCCAGGACCCGACCCTGTGGCTCGCCATCCTCGGCGAAGTCTTCGACGTGACCAAGGGCGAGCGGCACTACGGCGCGGAGGGCGGATACAAAGGCTTCGTCGGAAAGGACGGCACCCGCGCGTTTCACACCGGTCACTTCAACACCCCCGAGGGTCTCACGCCGGACATGTCGGGGCTGCCCGACGCCGCGCACCTGGCGATACGCGAGTGGGCCGACTTCTACGGGCGCGACTACGCGTACGTGGGCAAGCTGGCGCCCGGATTCTACTACGACGAGCGCGGGAAGGGGACCGAGGGAAAAAGAAACTTCGACGCCGCCGTCGAACGAGCCCGGGTGGCCAAGGCTAACGCCGTCGCCAGGGACGCCGCCTTCCCCGCGTGTCGAGCGCGGTGGAGCCAGGCACACGGTGGGGAGGTGTGGTGCGACGCTAATAAGGGGTACCCACGGAAGGACGTGAGTCACGTGAACGGTAAGCCGAGGGTTCGGTGCGCGTGCTTCCCTGATCCCGGCTTCTCGGATCAAAGGCAACTCTACCCGGGCTGTCCAAACGACGCCAGGCGGTGCGCAACGTGAGGCTAATAAGGTCAAATAGCGTAGACTATAGAACAGAACAACGCGTGGGCATTAAAACAGCGAATAGTGCTAGCCATCAGACTCGAGTACTCGACGTCGCCGGTAAAATGGGGAGAGATTCGTCGATGAAATCAACGTTTTACGCATCCATCTCGACGTTCTCAGTCTCCACGGCGGCACCCTCAGCCTTGTACGCGTCGAGGTCGTTGTCCAGGGCGCTGGCATCCATGTTCGCGTCGCCGTCCGCGTCAGCGGCACCACCCTCGGCGGCCTCATCCGGCTTGGAGTTGCCACGGGGCCTCCGCTCGCGAACGGGCGCGTTCTCATCGCGGGGCTGGGGGCAGTCCCTCGCCCAGTGTCCGGATTCGCCGCACCGGTTGCACTTGTCGCCGCTGCGATCACGAACGGGCGCGTTCTCGTCGCGGGGCTTGGGGCAATCCCTCGCCCAGTGACCCGACTCGCCGCACCGGTTGCACTTGTCGTCAGGGCCGGGCTCACGTCGCTCGCGCTTGGGCCTGTCGCGGCGGTCGTGCTCGTCGCGGAACTTGCCGCCGCGTTCGCGCGGGCCGCGGTCGTTGCGATCGTTTCGCCCCCGGCCGAGGCCGACGGCGGACGGGCACTCCCTCGCCCAGTGTCCCACGCCGCCGCACTTGTTGCACTTGTCATCGCTGGACGCGGGGTTGCCGCGGGACGGGGGTCCGCGGCGATCATCGCGGTCGCGAAAGCCGCCGCCGCCGCCGTTTGCGGAGTCTTCGCGATCTTCGCGAATGAGAATGTTGCGACCGTCGAGGTTGGTGTCGGAGAGCATCTCGACGGCGCGCGCGGCTTCGTCGATGGTGGACATCTCAACGATGCCGCAGCCCTTGGAGCGGCCGCCGGGGCCGCCCTCGGTGAGGATCTTGGTGTGGACCACGTCGCCGGCTTGGCGGAAGTGGTCTTTGAGGTCCTGCCACGAGACGCGCCAGGAGAGGTTGTGGACGTAGAGGCGGTTGGTGGAGATCTCGATCACTTCCTCCTCGTAGTCGCCGCCGCGGGAGCCGCCGCGGTCGTTGCGGCCGTACGGGTCGTGACGGCCGGAGCCTCCGCGGCGTCCGCGGGATGGGCCGTAGCTCATGCTTTGGTGTTCTGTCATCGATGAAAGATCGTGCGGATTGTCAGCGATGTGATGATTGCGCGGGAGAGTCACGGGGACGCGATCGGGACGTGTCGACGCCGTTGGAGCGCGATGCGTTCATGCCGGGGTGGCGTAACGCGTGTCACGGGTGCGAAGAAGCGAATGGACGGCTCGAGGGGCACGCGCGTTCCATGTCGACGCGACGGGGACGCGCGACGTCTCAGATCGGAAGCGCGCTTCTCGAGCCACCACGAGGATCATTTGGAATTGCCAACAAATATCGCACGATCTTTGACCTAGGCGCGGTGATCGGAGCTCGTCGGGGGATGGAAAAGGCGTCGTGAGGCGGTGGGTACCACGACCGGGTCATCACGCGAGTTCTCACCTGTGTGGGTTTCGGTGCGAAGATCCAAACGAGCGGATCAGCCCCTGTGAGTTGTGCCGATCGGGGAGTGTTTTTCTCGGAGTCGTGAAAGCCCGCGCTCTGTGAAATGTAACGCATGTTTCTCGGTTCACGACCAAAAATCGGACGTTTTGATCTGCACGGGCTCATCCAAAGCCACACAGGAGGAGGGGTTTGCCGTGGCCATTGATGGTCCATTGATGGGGGCGTCGGCGGTCGGTGTCGCCTGGTCAACCGCCCACGCTCTCCTCGCGGCGAGCGCGGGCGCGACCCCACGCGCGCGCACACCCACACACTCTCTCAGCGGCTCCCACCGCGGTCCGGCGTGTCCCACCGCCGCTAACCCGGCCGCATCTCTCGTCGGCGGCGGCACCAGGGCGCTCGGCAGTGCACATCGCCATCCTTGGTCGACATCCTCGGCGTCCGCGGACATGGGGAAGAAGGCCAGACCGCGCTGCGCGTCGTGCGGAACCGAGTACAAGCAGAAGGGCGACAAGTCGCGGTTCTGCTCCGTCAAGTGCGCCGCAACCACCGGACCTTCCACCAACATCGCCAAGAAGGACTACGGGGACGTGCCACCCGCGTTCGCAGGTGCATCCGTCGCAGCCAACGCCGCCGCCAACTCGAACGGCGGCTACGGCAGCGACGTCTCGTCGTCATCAAGCGACTTCCAGTGGGACGGCTTCGGCGTCGGCAAGGGCAGCAAGGGGGGCAAAGGGAATCGCAAGCGAAAGAAACGAGCCAAGAAAGCCGCGAGCGACGGAGCCAGGCCCGTGGAGGAAGATCCCAAGTGCGTCGCCGTTCTCCACCTGTTGGATCGCACGTGTTCAGTCATCTCGGGACCGGGACGCGCCATGGACGAGGCTGTGGCGCAGTGCGCGTCATGCGACGTCATCGCGGTGGACTGCGAAGGCGTTAACATGAGCCGAGTCGGGCCCGTCACGCTACTGCAAGTCGCCACCGATACCAACGCGTACCTCTTCGACGTCCAAGCGATGGGCCGCGCGTGCTTCGAGATGGTCTCCGACGCGTCCGTCACGAACGGTGCGAACCTCAAGTCCGTGCTCGAGGACCCGAAGGTTGTCAAGCTCATGTTCGACTGCCGCGTGGACTCGGACGCGCTGTTTCATCAACACGGGGTGTCTCTCCAAAACGTCTTCGACGTCCAGCTGGCGGACGTCGCCGCGCGCCGACGTAACCACCACGCCGTCTCCTTACTCAGCGGCATGCCCAAGTGCGCCGCGCGGTGGCTGCCCAAGGGTGCGAACCAGGCGGAGGCTAACCTGGCGGCTAACGATTCGGGAGGTTTCGACCCGAACGCGCCCCCAGACGCGGTTTCAATCGCCAGGGTGACGGAATACCTCAAACGAAAGGTTAAGGAGCAGTACGCGTCGAATTTGGGCGGTGACGGCGAGCTGTGGGCGCGACGGCCGCTCGCGGAGGACGTCAGGCGGTACGCGGCGCTGGACGCGTGGCTGCTGAAGGAGATTTACGCCGCGATGGAGCACGGGGCGGTGCTGGACGAGGACTGGCGGGTTCGGGTGGTCAAGGAGAGCGACCGGCGGGTGGGCGAGTACAGGGATCTGACGGAGCCGATCATGCAGTTCAGGAGCCAGGAGCGCGCGCAGGCACCGGACCTGTGACGACTAGCTAGTGTTGTTTGACGCGTTGTTAGTAGTGTTGAGATTGCCGAGCACTCGTCCGAGCCGCGACTTGAAAACTTTCTCTGCGTTCGATCCCAGAAAACTGTGACTTTGTGATTTGATTGATGATACGTTCGCTACTTCTTGCACTCCTTGCACCGATAGCGCTCACGACCATGCTCGCAGATTGATCCCCCCCCGCACTCCTTGCATTTAGAGCGCCGACGACCGTGCTCGCATATTTGTGACCCACCGCACTCCTTGCAGTGAGAGCGCCGACGACCGTGCTCGCAGAATGCAGACCCACCGCACTCCTTGCAGTAAGAGCGCTGACGACCGTGCTCGCATATTGATGCACCACCGCACTCCTTGCACTGCTTGCGCCAACGACCGTGTGGACAAGCGCTACACACCTTGCAATTCGAGCGATACTTCCACGCCGTGCTCGCATGGCCCCTTTGTCGGAGGGGCTCTCTTCCGCTTCGCACCCTTTCCCTCGGAAGGCGTCTTTTCGTCTTCCCCATTTATCCCATCGTCGTCAGCGGGAGGCTCCACCTTGACATCGGGGA
>MDSX01041156.1_pt1 | contig 12950 bp, 12 predicted proteins | sample 811141 | NCBI WGS metagenome assembly MDSX01 (sample SAMN05326642, study PRJNA326480) | marine metagenome | isolation source: seawater | place: Atlantic Ocean: South East | collected 2010
CCAATCAAAATTTAAGTGAAGTTAATAATATTTTTATTAATTATAGTTTTATTGATTTTCAAAAAATTAATTTTTTCTTTTTAATAATAGGATTTTTTTTTATAAAAAATTTATATATTGTAGTATTAGAATACATAAAATCTAAAACTTTAAGTAGATTATTTCTCAAATTTCAAAAAAAAAATATAAATAATTTTATTAATATTGATTATTTATTTTATAAAAGTATTAAAGGTTCAATTTTTAGTAAAAATGTGAATTTTTCAACTGAAAGAACGTTTGTAGGTATGGGTGAAAGCTTCTTTTCTCTTATAAATGAATTTTTTATTTTTTTTTCTATATTAACTTTTCTTTCTATTTCATTGTCATTTCATATTTTAATCGGTGGGCTTTTTATAGTAATAATATATTTATTAATTTTTAAAAAAATTAAACAATTAACAACTATAATTGGAAATCAATTTAATTATAGTGCTTCAAATATTTTTTCGATTTCCGAAGGAATTTTTAAAGGTTTTAAAGAAATAAGAATTTATAATAAAGAAATTAAATTTATAAAATTCTTTGAAGATTCTGTTGTTCCATTTGCTAAAGCTTGGATGTCATCCAGATTTATTTTGAATATATTAAAGCATGTTAATGAAACTATTATAATATTTCTAGTTTTATCATCATTAATAATTTTAAAATATCTTGATATTCCTATAAACAATATAAATTTTTCATTTGCAGCTTTTGCAATATCGACGATTAGATTGTATCCAAATCTATCCAAAATTCAAAATACTTTAACATTAATCAATATAACTTTGCCAATATCAAATGAACTTAAAAAATTTTATAAAAATTTAGCTAGAGAAAATAATTTAAACTTAAATAATAATAATTTATATAAAAAAGATATAAATTTAAAAAATAATAAATTTTCTTTAAAAATCGCAGATATAAATTTTAAATATGGAAAAAAAGAAATATTAAATAATATTAATATTAAATTTGAAAATGATAAAAAATATTTTATTTTTGGTCCAAGTGGTTGTGGCAAAACAACTCTATTAGAAATTATTTGTGGAATTTTAAAACCAAGTGAAGGTAACTTGAAAATTAATGATGGATTTAATGACTATGTTTTATTGAATAATTCAGAGTTAATAAGTTATGTGCCTCAAGATTCATATATGATTGATAGTAGTATCTATAATAATATTAGTCTATTTGACGAAAAAAATGCAGAGAATATAAAGAAAGCAGAGCAAGCAATAAAAGATTGTTCATTAAACTATGATATCGACTTGAATAAAAATGGATTAGACACTTTAATAGGAGATAATGGAGCAAGATTATCTTCTGGACAAAAACAAAGGCTATCTTTAGCAAGAGCAATGTATAAAAATAGACCAATAATAGTGTTAGACGAACCAACTTCGAATCTTGATAAAAAAACAGAAGATCATTTTATGTCAAATTTATTTAAAAATTGTAAAAATAAGATTTTAATTTTTGTTTCTCATAATTTAAATTTTTATGAAAAATTTGATAAGATTTATTTAATAAAAAATGGAAATTTGCAGGAAACTGAAAATGCAAATCTTATAAAATTAAAAAATCTGCTATAATACCTCTATGAATAGAAGAAATGTTTTAATTACGGGATGCAATCAAGGTATTGGAAAAGAAATATTTAATTTTTATAAAAAAAAAAATTATAATGTTATTGGATTGGGTAAAAGAAAAAAAAGTTTATTATCTAAAAACTATTATTCTATTGATTTATCAAATGAAAAACAGTAAATCAATTTTGTAAAAAACTAAATAAGATGAATATTGATATTTTAATTAATAATGCTGGAATAAATAAAATTGGAAATTTCCATTTAATTAAAAAAAAAGATTTAAAAGAAATTTTTCAAATTAATTTTTTTGCTCCATATCAAATATGTCAAAGTGTAATTCCGTCAATGATGAAAAAAAAATGGGGAAGAATAGTAAATATTACATCAATTTTTGGATCGGTTACTAAAGAATTAAGAAGTCCTTACGCATCTTCAAAATTTGCTTTAAATGGTTTAACCAAAACATTATCTGCTGAATACTCTAAATTCAATATTTTATCAAATGCAGTAGCACCAGGAGTTATAAAAACTCAATTAACAAAAAAAATTTTAAAAAATAACATTCAAAATTTAGTAAATAAAATTCCAATGGGAAGATTGGGAACAACAAATGAAATAGCTGAAATTGTTTATTGGTTGGGAAGTGAGGATAATACTTTTGTTACTGGACAACAAGTTTGTGTGGATGGAGGTTATACAATTGTATAGAAATTTAAAAATCAACTCGACTTTTGGAAAATATGATGTTTATTTTAAAAGATCAAAAATAAAATTTAAAGATAAAAAAGATATTTTTTATATAGTTGATAAAAATATATATAACTTATATAAAAATTCATTCTCAAATATATCAAACCTTTTATTAATAAATCCAAAAGAAGAAAATAAAAGTTTTGAGAAGATGAATAGTTATTTATCTTTTTTTCAAAAGTGTAAAGTAAATAAGAAATCTGTTATAATTTGTATAGGTGGAGGGATCACACAAGATATTTCATCATTTATTTGTTCAATTTATTATAGAGGGATAAAATGGTATTTTTACCCGACAACGTTACTTGCGCAAGCTGATAGTTGCATAGGCTCAAAAAATTCAATTAATTTTAATAAATCTAAAAATTTAATTGGTTGTTTTTATCCTCCACAGAAAGTTATTATTAATTTAAGATTTCTTAAAACTTTAAAAATAAAGGAAATAAATTCTGGAATAGGGGAAATTTTAAAATGTGGAATTATTTCAAATAGTGACAATTTTTTAAAAGATAAAAAAAAATATATTAAGCTTATCAATAAAAAAAGTAATTTAGATAAGTTTATTAACAAATCTTTACAGATAAAAAAAAGCATAATTGAAAAAGATGAATTTGATAAAAAAGAAAGAAAAATTATGAATTATGGTCACACCTTTGGGCACGCATTGGAAAGTGAATGTAATTATAAAATACCTCACGGCTTAGCAGTAAATATAGGCATGGATCTAGCCAATTATTTATCTTTTAGATATAATTTTATTAATAAAGACAAATATTTTAGTTTACACAACATATTAGTTAAAAATTTTGAAAGGTATAAAAATTATAAACCTAATATAAATGTTTTATGCAAGTATCTTAATAATGACAAAAAAAATGATAAGAAAAATTTTATTAACGCAATATTATTAAAAAACAAAAAATTAAAAGTAACTCCAGTTAAGATAGATAAAAAATTTAAATTTTTCTTAAAGGATTATTTTTATAATTTAAATAAATAATTTAACAAGTTTTATATCATCTGGAGTAGAAATTTTAATTGCAGTTGTTTTTGGTAAAATAAAAAATTCTCTTTTTTTTCCCCACACTGCAAAATTTTTTTTCTCAAAGTTTTTAATAAACATTTTACTTCTCCAAATTGTAACTGCCCAATTACAAATAACAACTTTTCCATTTTTTTGAGATTGTTTTAACTTTTCATTTAAGTTTATATTAATTGGTTTTCTTTTATAAAATGACTGCATTTGTGTTTCTTCTGCAGAAATTAAAGTGTCTAACTTTTTTTTAATAAAGAAATTAATCATATTATTTATTTCTTTATAGTTTAACAATGGGCATACAGGATTAATCATAACACAAATATCGGACTGAACATTTTTCATAAAATCATAATTAAAATCGTCACTTTTTGCTACATCATTTGCTAAATTTTTTTTTCTAAAATATACTTTACACTTTTTACTTCTTGCATAAGCTGCAATTTTTTTAGAGTCCGTATTAATATAAAAATCTTTTATTATTGATTTTTTCAAAGTTTCTATTGAGTAAGCAATTAAAGGTTTATTTTTTATTTTAACTAAATTCTTTAATGGAATTCTTTTACTGCCATGTCTTGCTGGTATATGGGCTACTATTTTCATACTCTTCGTAAAAATATTCTGTAATGGTCGCCTAATAAATTATCATTTAATATTTTTTGACTATTAATAACTTTTTTTTCATCTTTTGTATTTTCGTTATCAAATATGGTTTGTAAATCCAAACCATTGGTTTCTATATACTTTAATTTGAATTTATCTTTGAATATTTTTTTAATGCAGTTTAAAGAGAAGAAAAATAAATGTCTATAAGGTTCAAACCATCTAATTGGAACGTGATTTGATAAAAAAGTATATTTTGCTATTAAAGAGTCGCTTGAGGGTATTTCAAGAACTAGAAATCCCTTTTTTTTAATAATTTTTGAAAGTAAACTAATTAAATTATTAGGATTATTAACATGTTCAAGAACTCCCCAGAGCGTAATTACATCAAATTTTTTGGATTTTAGATCTGAAAATTTTGAAAAAACCTTAATTTTTTTTGAGGTTTTTTTTAGATTTGTATTAAGGTCAAATCCAAACAAATTTTCTTTTTTAATTGTTTTATTAAGGAAATTTAAAAATTCTCCATCACCACATCCATAATCTAAAATTTTTGATTTATTTTTATTTTTTAAAAGTTTTAAAATTTGTAAAGCTTTTCTTCTATTTATTGATTTTCTTAATATTTTTGACTTTTTTTCATACAAAATTTTTCTCCTATGTTTTTCATAAATGCCATTATTTTTATATATTTCCTGCAAATTATTTTTGGTAATCATAGGATTTAAATATATAGTTTTACAATTACACTGGTAATAACTCAATTGATTAAACTTTTTTACTAAAACTGGTTTTTTTTTTATTCCACAAGGACATTTTGTTTTTTTAAAGTTTTTGTTAATTTTTTTTTTTGCAAAAGTATTAAAATTGTTTTCGGATAATTTTAATTGTTGTTTATTCTTCAAGTCCCATAAATTTAAATTTAACTTTGGTACAGACAGCGGATTCATATTAATTTTTTACTTTCAAACGTTTCCTTGTGAATATTTTTTTTGAATTGAAAAATATTTTATTAGTTCTTCAATTCCATCATTTAGCTGGTTTGAGGGTTTAAAACCTGTTTTTTCTATTTTTTTATTAGAAACTATGTAATTTCTTTTATCTTTATCTTTTTTATAACTCTCTATGTTTATTACCAGTTCTGGTATGAATTTTTTTATTCTATTCGCTAATTCAAGTTTTGATAAATTTGCATTCGACAAACCAACATTAAATATATTACTTCTCAATTTATTAAAATTATCTATCATGTGCAGTATACATTTAGAGACATCTCTTACATGAATATAATTTCTTTTAAAATGAGGTTCGAAAAGCACTAGATAACCATCAAAGTAACTTTTATATACAAAATCATTAACTAAAAGATCAGTTCTCATTCTTGGCGCAACTCCAAAGACAGTAGCAAGTCTTAAACTTATAGAGTTTTTTCTCTGCATAACTTTTTTTTCAATGACGACTTTATCTTTGGCATATTTAGAAAGAGGAGTGAGTTTGGAATTTTCATCACAGAAATTATTCTTATCACCTACCCCGTAAGCACTATTTGAAGTTGGCATTATAAGTCTCTGACTATCAGACAAATTTTCTAGCATGAATAAGTTACTTTTTACATTAATCTCATTTGCATTACTTGGTTGTGCATCACATAAAGGTGCTCCAACCAATGCAGCTAACGGAATTATTACATCAGATTCTTTCAAATATTTTTTGTATAAATATTTATCTCTAATATCCAAATTTATTACTTTAAGATTTTTATAATGGAATAAATGTGATAACGAAAGGTTAGTATAAGTAAAATTATCTAAAACAGTGACTTCAAATTTTTTTTTTAATAATTTTTCAACAAGAATAGAGCCTATGTATCCTGCCCCACCAGTAACTAAAACTTTTTCTTTCATTTATTATGTTTATTTAATATTAGAATATTAATTATATAATTTATGAAAAAAATAACCAACAAATTTTCACATCCTTTGATGTCAAATAACATAAGCAAAGAAGACATTAAAAATTTAATTAGTTTCATCAAAAAGACAAATAGGTTCACAAATGGTCCAGAAGTTAGAAAATTTGAGAAAAAATGGTCTGAGTGGCTAGGCGTAAAATATAGTATATTTGTAAATTCAGGGTCTTCAGCAAATTTGCTAAGTCTTGCTGCATTAAAAATAACAAAAGGCATAGGTGAAATTATTGTTCCACCATTAAATTGGAGTTCAAATATTTATTCTATAATTCATAATGGTTTTACACCTAAATTTATAGATATAAATTTAAAAACACTTGGGTTAGATGAGGCTAAATTAGAAAAAGCAATAAATAAAAGAACTAAAGCAATTTTTTTAACACATATTTTAGGTTTAAATGCTTTAACTCCTAAAATTTTAAATTTGGTAAAAAAATATAATATAGATTTAATCGAGGACTGCTGTGAGTCACATGGCGCAACTTTTAAAAAAAAAAAAATAGGAACTTATGGAAATCAATCAAATTTTTCTTTTTATTATGCTCATCATATGAGCACTATAGAAGGTGGCATGATCAGTACAAACAATTTTAAAATATATGAAAATATTAGAATGTTAAGATCACATGGTATGACGAGAGAGGCCAGTTCAAAACAAACAATAAATTATTTTAAAAATAAGTATAAGGATTTAAATAAAGATTTTATTTTTTCTTTTCCATCTTATAATTTAAGATCTACAGAATTAAATGCAAATCTTGGTTTAACTCAACTTAAAAAATTAGATCAAAATAATAAGATTAGATATAAAAATTTTGAATTATTTTTAAAAAAATTAGATCATAATAAATTTTATACTAAATTTAATACAACTGGGTCAGTAAATTATGGCCTGATCATTTTGCTAAATGAAAATTTTAGGACTTTAAAATTTAGAGATAAACTTGAAAAAATTTTATCTAAAAATAATATAGAATATAGGCGTGGAATGTCAGGTGGTGGAAATCAATTAAGGCAGCCTTATATAAAAAATTATATTCCACATTTTAATAAAAAAAATTTTGAGAATGTAGAAATTGTCCATAAATATGGATATTATATTGGCAATTATCCTTATTTAACTAAATCAAAAATAATTAAAATTTGCGAACTAATTAATAAAATTTAAAAAGAAATTTTATTTATATTTTTTGTAGCATACTTTTGTCTTAAAAACTGACAAATAAAGTGCATTAATGTATGATGCAAATCTTCTACAATGCCATAGTTTTTTGATTTTAATGCTATTCCATAATCTGCCAATTTATGTGCTTTACCTCCACCAAAACCAGAAAAAGATATAGTTTTTAATTTTTTCATTTTAGCAGTTTTTAAAGCGTTAATTATGTTTTTAGAATTTCCAGAAGAACTTATTGTAAGCAGCATATCATCTTTTGTTGCTAAACTTTCAAGTTGATAAGAAAAAATTTCACTATAATTAAAATCATTTGAAATTGCTGTTATAGTTTCTAAGTTAGATGATAGGCTAATTATCTTAGGTTTAATACTTGTGTTTGTTCTTGCATATTTAAGATAATCTGCAACAAAATGATTTGCTATCGCAGCTGAACCACCATTGCCACAAACGTAGAGAGTTTGTTGTTTTTCAATTTTTTTTTCAACTAATTGTATAATTTTCTCCAATTCAATAAAGTTTATGCTAGTTATATCTTTGTATCTAAGCTTTAAATATTGCAATGAAAACTCTTTAATTGACTTATATTTTTTTTTTGGAAATTTCATAATTTAGATTATTTATTATATTAAATATGTAATGTATAGAGCTAATTAATATTAAAAATAAAATTTGTTTCAATTGAAAAAAATAATAATAGTAACAACTTTAAGAGAATTTAAAAATGATGTTCACCATAAAACTCAAATTGCTTTTTTGAATTCTATAAAAAATCAAACTTACCAAAATTACGAAATTATAGTTACTGAATTTTTTGAAAAAAATACATCTAAACATTTAAAAAAATTAAACTTAAAATTTAGGGTTATTAAATCAAAACTTTTAAATGAAGTAAAAAAAAGTGGAAGCAAGTATAGTCATTGGGAATTTGTAAATAATGCTTACAAAGTTATCAAAAAAGATCAAAATATAGTTATAAGCACTTTATCTGACGTTATATTTGAAAAAAATTTTTTTGAAGAAATTATAAATAGTTATCAGCCATACTTTTCTGGGACATCTTGGCCACAGATAAATTACGAAAATATTAATGGTTATAAAAAAGGAAAAAAATACGATATAGTAAATCAATCTTTTACTAATCATGAGCTTCTTACCCCACTTCACAAACTAATGTCGGATGTATATTTTTTTGATGGAAATATTCTTCTAAACAAAAATTTTATAAAGGCATGGAAAAAATGTAAAATTCATGGTGTAAGCCATGGCTTTGTTCCAACGATATGGTTTTGTTTTTTTAATGATAATAGAATAAATATTTACTTTACATCAAAGCTACATAACATAATAAATTATAAATCTTTACAAGAGCCTAAAAAAAATGGCACTAAATTTAATAAACATCTCTGGAAGCTTAATGATAAACTATTTACTAATTTTTGCAAAATTATGAAAGTTAAAGCAATTTACTGGAAAAAAAATGAAACTTTTAGAAAAATTTTTATTTTTTCATCTTTTAAAGTTAAAGCAAATATTTTTAATAAGGTATTTTTTTATGCTATAGTAGTTTCTAATATTATAAGAAGAATTTTTCTAAGTTTAAAAGATAAAACCAAAAAAATATTAATGAATAATAATTAATGTCAAATAATTTTAAAAACTTTAATATAATTAAACATAATTTAAAATCAAAAGGGAATAAAAACATTTTGAAAAGAATATTTAAAAAAATGTCTTTAATTAGATCATTTGAATTACAGGCTTATGAAAATAGGAAAAGAAATAATTTTCAAACTTTAATATACCTATGTTTGGGTCAAGAAAGCATTTACGCTAGTGTTTCGGAAGTTATGAAAAATGTAGAAATTTTTGGTCAACATAGAGGACATGGTATTTACCTTGCTTACGGGGGAAATCCTAAAAAACTTGTAGATGAGTTAATTGGACTTGAGACTGGAACTAATAAAGGAATGGGAGGATCACCGCCGATTTTTGATAGAAAAATTGGTATGTTTGGCCATGTTGGTTTAATTGGTGATCAAGTTCCTGTATCAGCAGGTTATTCTCTTGTGAAAAAAAACAAAACTATAGTCTGTTTTTTAGGTGATGGAGCGGCTGAAGAAGATTATGTATTGGCCACCTTTGGTTTTGTTAAACAATATAATTTAAAAATTTTATTTGTTTGTGACGACAATGATCTATCCGTTCTAACTAAAACAAAAGACAGAAGAAAATGGAAACTAACTGACTTAGCAAGATCATTTGGATTGAATACAATAGATATAACTGACGATCCACTAACAATATATAATTCTTTAAAATCACTAAAAAACAAACTTCCTGCATTAATAAATATTAAAACATGCAGAGAATATTGGCATGAAGGAGCAGGTAAAGATAAAGAAGGTAAAGATTTTTGGAATAGATATAAAATCGTTAGAAATCAACTAATAAAAATTAATGAGGAAAAATTTATTTTAAATTGTGAAAAAAAATATAATTTGTGGTCTGAAAAATTATGGAAAAAACAGTTGCAGAAACTATAAGAAATTTATCAAAAAATATTATTGATAAAAATAAAGGCATAATAATTGGACAATGCTTGTCGGCTGTGGGATGGGTGCAAAATACTGTGCCTGCTCAAAAAAAAGGAATTGTGGAATTGCCTATGACAGATGTTGCGGGAGCAGGTTTTGCTGTTGGAGCTTCTTTGGCTGGAATTAGACCGATTTTTATTTTAAGATTTCAAAGTTTTCTTTGGTTAAATGCAAGTCCAATTATAAATCATGCTGCAAAATCTAAAGAAATGTTTGGTTATGGAGCTCCTGTTTTTATCAGAGCAATAGCTTCTGAAGGGCCAAGTTCGGGCCCAATACACACAAATTGTTACCATTCACCTTTTGCACATATGCCTGGGCTTCCAATTTGCGCTCCAATGACACCTCTTGAATATAAATCTATTTGGAAAACATATTTGAAAAGTGACCTACCTCTACTAGTAAGCGAACATAGAAGGTCATATAAAGAAAAAATAGAATTACCTGATGTTGTCAAAAATAATTCAAAAATTAGTTTATTTCTAATTTCTGCAAGTAGATTTGAAGCGGATAAAATTATTAAATCATTAAAAAAAGACAATATTAATATCGATGTTTTTCATATTTTATGGCTTAAACCTTTTAAATTAAAAGAAAAATATATTAAATCTTTACGAAAAACTAAACTTGGTTTAGTTGTAGACTCTACTTATGAAATATGCAGTGTATCAGAACATATTGCTTATAAATTAATGAAACAAGTTATGGGATCAAAAGTATTAAATTATGGAATGAATGATAGGTCTCCAGGCTGTTCACCTCGATTATTAAATGGAACACCGGATGCCAAACAAATTGTAAAAAAAATTAATTCTTTATTAAAATAAATTATGAGTATTGATATTCTTTTTGTAACTCCTCCTTCACGATTAGAGGTTTATCAGAAACTAGCTGGAGAGTACGCCGCAATAGAGCCCCCAGTGTGGTCCACTTTGATAGCAAAGTATATGTTAAGAAAAGGATATGAAGTTAAAATACTTGATGCAGAAGCAGAATTTCTTACCCATGAGGAAACTGCTGAAAAAATAATTTATGAAAATCCAAAACTTATTGCTTATATGATCTATGGCCAACAACCTTCTGCTTCAACTCAATGTATGCCTGCTGGTAGAAAAACTGCAAATCTAGTAAAAAAAAAATCTAATGGTGAAATTCCATCAATAGTTATTGGTACTCATGCATCTGCTTTACCATTAAGAACTTTGAAAGAAGAACCTTATGACTATGTATGTAACGGTGAAGGACCATTAACAATTGAAAAACTAATTGAAAATATAAAAAAAGGAAAAAAAGATTACGATCAAATACCTGGACTTTGGTATCGAATTAATGGTGAAATAAAAAATAATAAAAACGCAAAAATGTTTGAAAATCTTGATAAAAGTCTACCAGGACAAGCGTGGGAACTTTTAGATTTAACAAAATATAAAGCTCACAACTGGCATACATTTAATGATTTAGATAGTAGAAATAAATATGCATCACTACAAACTAGTCTTGGCTGCCCATTTAAATGTAGTTTCTGTTGTATTAATGCTCCATTTGAAAGAAATACAATTAGATGCTGGTCTCCAAAACATATTATAAAAGAAATAAAATATCTTGTCGAAGAACATGGGATTTATAATATAAAAATACCAGATGAAATGTTCGTACTTAACCCAAAACAAGTAACTGGTATATGTGATGAAATTCAGAAAGAAGGATTGGGTGATCTTCTGAATTTTTGGGCATATTCTAGGATTGACACTTTAAATGATGATGAAATGTTAAAAAAAATGTTTAAGTCTGGTTTCAAGTGGTTAGCTCTGGGTATAGAGTCTAGCTCTAAGCATGTTAGAGATGGGGTTACAAAAGGTAGATTTGATAACTTTGATATCGAGGGAATTGTAAAAAAAGTAAGAGATATGGGTTTTTATGTTGGTGCAAATTATATCTTTGGTTTGCCAGATGATGACGAAAGCACAATGCAAGAAACATTGGATTTATCTTTAAGAATAAATAGTGAATGGGCAAATTTTTATTCTGCAATGGCTTATCCTGGTTCTCAATTATATCCTATGGCAGTAAATAAAAAATGGAAATTACCAGATGATGAAAAAGGACCTGGATGGATTGGTTATTCTCAACATGCATATGAAACACTTCCTCTTCCAACTGAAAAAATTAAAGGTTCAGAAGTCCTGAGCTTTAGAGATAAAGCTTTTGATATCTACTTTAAAAATTCTGATTACTTAAACATGATTGAAAAAACATTTAATAAAAATACTAAATTGCACATAGAAAAAATGACAGAGCATAAGATTAAAAGAAAGCATCATTTTGAAGAAGTAGAATATTGATATTATTTACTTCTTAAATAATCTGATAAGAAGTATTTTTTTTGTATACCATTTCTCCAAGTTATAGGAAAAAAACTTTCAATCATTTCATTTCTTTTATTTATTTTATAATGGTTAAAATATGGGCTTTTAATCTTATTATGAAACTTTGAGGAGCCATTCATAAAATGGATTGAAATTGAAATCCTATCTTTTTTCGTTTTATTAAATCCTGATCCGTGCCACATATTTCCATGATGAATTGATACCGAACCTGCCTTTAAACATACAAAATGTCTCTCAAATTTATTTTGATCTATAAGTAAATTTTTATCTATTTTTCTATATTCATTATTTGAATAAAATTTGCTCAATCTTTTAGAAATTTTCTCTTTGTGGGAACCAACCAAGTACTCTAGTGTACCACTTGTTTCCATCGTATCATTTAAAGGTATCCATGCAGTTACAACTCCACCAGGAACATGCCAATCTTGGTAGGGATTATCTTGATGAAATGCTACAGTTCCTGCACCAGGTGTGACCCAAATTAAACTATCCTGATTTAATTTAACACTTTTCCAATTCGTTATTATTGAAATAATTTTACCCAATTTTTTTGATAAAACTATTTTTGCAACTTCGAAATCTGATTTCCATACATTGCATAAAGATCTTGGAATATTATTTTTATCTCGACCTTTCACCCACTTAATCTTATCAGGTACAACTCCTGTTGAATATTGACCATTAAATAGATTTTTATAATTTTTTTTTACTTTAAATAATTCTTTTTTATTAAACACATTTGATAATTCGAGAAAACCATCTCTGTTAAATTTTTGTAAATCTATTTTCAATTTAATAAAATTTTATAAATTTTTTTATCG
>MDSX01029770.1_pt1 | contig 12949 bp, 13 predicted proteins | sample 811141 | NCBI WGS metagenome assembly MDSX01 (sample SAMN05326642, study PRJNA326480) | marine metagenome | isolation source: seawater | place: Atlantic Ocean: South East | collected 2010
AAAAGAAATATTTCTTTAAATCTTGAAAATTTAATTAAATTTATAGATGAGTAAAAAGTAAAATGTTGAATACACGCCCGTATAGAATAATTAATAGAAAAAAAACAAAAACTATTATGGTAGGAAATGTGCCTGTTGGAGGAAATAATCCAATTAGTGTTCAGTCTATGACTAATACGCTCACAACTGATATTAAAGGAACAATTAATCAAATTAATGGGATAGTTGATGCCGGGGCTGATATAGTAAGAGTATCTTGTCCTGATCAAGCTTCTACAGATGCTCTAAAAAGCATTATAAAAAATGTTAATGTTCCAATTATTGCTGACATACATTTTCACTATAAAAGAGCAATAGAGGCAGCAGAAGCAGGAGCTGCATGTCTTAGAATTAATCCTGGGAATATAGGTTCTAAAGATAGAGTAAAGTCTGTTATTAAAGCTGCTAAAGAGAATAACTGTTCCATAAGGATTGGTGTAAATGCAGGCTCTTTAGAAAAAAAAATATTAGAAAAATTTAAATCTCCCTGCCCTGAAGCCTTAGTAGAAAGTGCATTAACTAATATTAAAATTCTTGAAGATGGTGATTTTACAAATTTTAAAATAAGCGTTAAAGCTTCAGATATATTTCTTGCAGTAGCTTCTTATGAGAAACTTTCTGAAGTAACTAACTATCCTCTACATATAGGTATTACTGAAGCAGGCTCTCTAAAATATGGAACTATTCAATCATCTATTGGATTAGGTAAATTACTTTGGTCAGGTATAGGAGATACAATCAGAGTTTCTCTTTCAGCAGACCCTGTAGAAGAAGTGAAAGCAGGTTTTCAAATACTTAAATCTTTAGGTATAAGAAATAAAGGTGTAACTATTATATCTTGTCCTTCATGTGCTAGACAAAATTTTGATGTTATTAATACGGTAAAAATTATAGAGGAAAAATTAGCACATATTCAAGAAACTATCTCGTTATCTATTATCGGCTGTGTAGTAAATGGTCCTGGGGAAGCGAAAGAAACAAATATAGGAATTACTGGAGGGGGCAATAAATTTCATCAAATCTACATAGATGGGAATATAAGCCATAGAATGGAACAAAAAGATTTTATTAATCATGTTATAAACTTGGTAGAAAAATATGCTGAAGGATTAAAAAAATAAATGAATAATAAATTACAAGCAGTAAGAGGCACTCATGATCATCTTCATGATCTTATGTATAATTATAATTATATAATAAATAAGGTTAGTACTATATCAGCCAACTATGGTTTTAAGCCGATGGCTACTCCAATTTTTGAATTTTCTAACGTGTTTAAAAGAACACTGGGTGAAAGCTCAGATATAGTTACAAAAGAAATGTATACATTTTTAGATAAAGGAGAAGAAGAAATTACTCTTAGACCAGAGGGCACAGCTGGAATTGTTAGAGCTATAATTTCTAATGGATTAATACAGGAAATGCCGTTTAAGGCATTTTATCATGGCCCTATGTTTCGTTATGAAAGGCCTCAAAAGGGAAGATTAAGACAGTTTCATCAAGTTGGAATAGAATTATTAGGTGTTGAAAAAGAGCAAGCGGATATTGAAGTTATTGCATGTGCTAATCAAGTGTTAAGAGAATTAAATATTAATAAATCAAGTGAGCTTCATATAAATAGCCTAGGTAATATTAATGATAGAAAAATATATATTGAAGATTTAGTTAAATATTTAAAAAATTATAAAAATAAACTATCAAAAGATAGTGTAATTAGGCTTGATAAAAATCCATTAAGAATTTTAGACTCAAAATCAGAAGATGATTTAACAATAATTAAAAATGCTCCAAAACTTACTGAATATTTGGATAATTCTTCAAAGGATAGTCTTAAAAGAATCCTAGAGGGACTAAATAATTTAAATATTAAATACATAATTAACGACAAACTGGTAAGGGGTTTAGATTATTACAACAATACCACATTTGAATTTATTACCGATAAACTAGGTTCACAAAGTGCTATAATTGCAGGTGGGCGTTATGATAAATTAATGAAACAAATGGGAGGACCTGATATTCCTGGGATTGGATGGGCCGCAGGAATTGAAAGACTTATTCTTCTATCTACAATCAAAGAAATAAAGAAAAAACATATCGATATAATTCCAGTAGGTGATGAAAGTGATACGATTTGTATTAATTTAACACAAGAGCTAAGAAATAAAAATATTTCAGCCAATATGGCATATAGTGGTAATTTAAAGAAGAGACTAAAAAGTGCTAATAAATCATCTTCTAATTTTGCAATTATAATAGGTACAGATGAAATAAATAATAATAATGTTATTGTTCGTAATCTAGAGACTGGAGAACAAGAAATTATTAGTTTTGAAAATATTGTTAAACATATAGAGAGAATTCTTCTTTAACATGATACCAGTTTTAAAAAATAGACTTGAAGAAATAATTAACAAATTTTCTGAGATAGAATCACAATTATCAGATAATGAAATAGATACTAATATAAGAATGAGTTTATCTAAAGAACACGCAGAATTATCACCCGTCGTTTTATCTATAAATGAACTTAAAGATTGTCAGAAAGAAATTGAAGGAGTTCAAGAAATACTCGATGATAAAGATACAGAACCATTATTACGCGATGAAGCTTTAAAAGAATATGATAATTTAAAGAGTGACTTAGAGCGCCTAAACCAAAAAACACAAAAACTTCTTATTCCTAAGGACCCAGATGACAATAGAGATGCTATATTGGAAATTAGAGCTGGCACTGGTGGTGATGAAGCAGCTCTATTCGGAAACAACCTATTAAAAATGTATTCGAGATATGCTGAAATTCAAAAATGGAATATCGAAGTATTATCTCTATCAGAAAATGATATAGGTGGATGTAAAGAGGCATCTATAAAAATATCTGGCAATAATGTTTTTGGTAGATTGAAATTTGAAAGCGGTGTTCATAGAGTTCAAAGAATCCCTTTAACTGAAACGCAAGGAAGAATTCATACCTCAGCTGCAACTGTTGCTATTCTTCCTGTTGTAGAAGATGTAGATATCAATATAAATACAAGTGATTTAAGAATAGATACATATAGAGCTCAAGGTGCTGGAGGACAACATGTAAATAAAACTGAAAGTGCTGTCAGGATAACTCATATTCCTACTGGTGCAGTAACACAATGCCAAGATGGAAAATCACAGCATAAAAATAAAGCAAAAGCTTTAGAAATGCTTCGTGCCAAACTTTATAATAATGAAAAAGAATTAAGAGACAATGAAAGAAGTGAAACCAGAAGGTCTCTAGTTGGCTCAGGTGACAGATCTGAAAGAATTAGGACGTATAACTATCCACAAGATAGAATTACTGACCATAGAATTCAATTATCTTTGAACCGAATAGATGAAATATTATCAGGAACACGATTAAATGAAATCATTGACGTTTTATTAGCGCAAGAAGAAAGTAATAGACTCTCTCAACTTTCTGAAACCAACTAAATTTAATAATGAAACTATCTAATATTTTAAAAGAAGCAGAAGATATATTAAGCAAGTCAGATATAAATAATCACCTTAAAGAATCAAAGTTGATCATTTCTCATGTTTTATGTGCTGGGTTAGAGGTTTTTATCTTAGAACCTGAAAAGGATATTACTTCTATACAAAAAAATAGAATACGTGAACTAATAAAAAGAAGAGCAAAAGGTGAGCCAGTTGCATACTTAAAAAACTCAATAAACTTTTATAAAGATTTCTTTTACGTTAATAATAGCGTTTTAATTCCTAGGCCTGAAACAGAAGAATTAATAGAGACAGTTCTAAAAAATATTCCTAACAAAAATATAAGATTAAATATATTAGATATAGGTATTGGATCAGGAATAATATTAGCAAGTTTACTCAAGGAATTGCCTAATGCATTTGGTGTTGGAACAGATATAAGTATTGAAGCTCTAAAAGTAGCTAATAAAAATTTACACAACCTAAATATAATAAAAAGATCAAAATTGATCAATTCAAATTGGTCTGAAGGAACTAAAAATAATATTTTTGATATTATTACCTGTAATCCTCCATATATTTCTAATGAATATATAAAAAATTTATGTAATCAAGTGAAAAATTATGAGCCTCTATTAGCATTAAATGGAGGGATAAATGGTCTAGAATCATACAAAGAGCTTTTACCATTAGCTAGAAATGCTATAAAAGTAAGCGGGTTACTAGTATTAGAGATAGGCTTTGACCAGTCACAAAAGTTAGAAAGTATTTTATATAAAAATAAATTCTTATTGAAAGAAGTAAGGAAAGATTTATCTGGTAATAATAGGGTTCTCCTAGCTGAACCATTTTAAAAATAAAAAAAGAAATTACTTGGCAAAATTTGTTATATAGCTAGAATAGAGGCTTCTAAGAATTGATGTTTATTATATATAAATCTTTTTAGAAAATAATCCTTAAATTTAAACAGTATATATTGATCTGTTTATTAATTTTAATAATTTAATGTGTAACAAAGGAAAATAATATGAGAGTATCAAATACTCCCAAAAGACATAGAAGTAGAAATAATTCTAGAAGAAGTAATAATGGTCAAAAAAACAATCCATATGATAATAATAAAGATACTAAAATTAAAGGAAATGCAATTCAAGTGCATGAGAAATATCAATCTTTAGCAAGAGATGCAATTACTTCTGGAGATATAATTAAAGCTGAGTATTATTTTCAACATGCAGAACACTTCCATAGGATCCATAAATTGTCACAAAACAATCATATAGAAAAAAGACAAAAAAATGTAGTTAAAATCCATAATGAACAACTTGATAGTGAACAAAATAAAACTACATTAGAAGAAAAATCTGATATATCTATTAAAGTTGATAATTTAACTAAAAATGATAATAAAGAAGTTAAAAAAAATACTGAAGAAAATACTATAAATAAATAAAAAATATTATTTATAAACTATCCCAAATATCATCTAATCTATTTCTTTCAATGATAAAAGAATTGTAATCCTTATTTTTTAATTTTAACTCTTTTGGCATTCTTACTTTAAGAGGGTTAACCTGCTTATCCCTAAAAATTATCTCATAATGTAAATGAGGGCCTGTTGATCTTCCAGTAGTTCCAACATATCCAATTATATCACCTTGTTTAACTCTTTTTCCTTCACTAATATTTTTTGCAAAACGCGCTAAGTGTGCATATGCTGTTTTATAATCTGAATTATGCCTAATACGTATAAATTTGCCATAGCCTCCATTCCTTTTTGAATATTCAATAACGCCGTCGCCCGCAGCATAAACAGGAGTATTTCTTGGAGCAGCAAAATCTACTCCCTTATGCATTTTTGTATAACCTAAAATAGGATGTTTACGGTTTCCAAAAACAGATGATATTCTTGCTCCATCTAAAGGAGTTCTCATTAATGCTTTTTTTGCGCTGTTAGCTTCAGAATCGAAATACTCAAAATAATCTTTTTCATACTCATATCTATATAAAGGTATTCTCTCTCCGCCTAAAACTAAAACAGATCTAAGTATTGGTCCACTTCTTACAACTTCGCCAGATTTATTATTATGAACCTGATATAAAACTTCAAAAGCATCTCCAGCTTTTATCTCTCTTTGAAAATCAACATCAAAAGAATAAATTTTTACAACTTCCATAAGTACAGATATAGGCAGCCCAGCTTTCTTTGCAGATACATATAGACTATTGTTTATTTCACCCGAAACCTTATGAAAAGTAATAATTATTGGTTCTTTATATTTATTTAAAATATAATTACTTTCTATTTTAAAAACTTCAATAGATCTTACTTTATCCAACTGTAAAGAAATACCTTCTACAATTTTTGGGTCCTTTTTACTTAAATAAACCTTAAGCTTATTACCCACTTTAAGTTTTCTAGGGTCAAACTCATTTTTTAGCTTATTAATAAATCCAAATACTTCTTTCTCAGAAATACCAATATGAGAGAAAGCATGTGATAAAGTTTCGCCTCTCTTAAACGTAAATATTTTTACATTATTTTTAAAAGGTTTAATTAAGCTAGTAGTTTTCCATTCTGGAATAATTATTCTATTTATTTTTCTTTTTGCTAGATTAGGTTTTACTAGTTTAGCTAATTCATTTCTAGCTATATTTATAGTTGAATTTTTTACTATATAGTCACCTTTTTCAATAATAACTAAATATCCTTTATTACTTTTATTTTCTATAAAGAAACCTTTCATAGGTTTTGCTCTTTTATCCAATGCTACTATCAAAGAGCTTCCAGATCTTACTAAATTTGGATTCATTTTTTTAGATAAGATATTTAAAGCTTTCATTATTGTACTTTTTTTTTCACCTAAGGCTAAAAGTCTGTTTATTAATGCGTCTCCTTCAATAATTTTTCCTTCTATTAAGTTTGTTTTATAATACAATTCATCTGTTTGTTTTTGGTCTGAAACTAATAACTCAATTTCTTGATCACTTTTTTTCTTAATAGTTAAATCTTTCTCTATAATTTTTTTTAAATTTAAAATTATACTATTGGCTTTTTGGCGTTCTAGCTTTTGGGCTAAGAAATTTCCTTTTTTATTTTTTTGAACGAAGATAGAAAAGTTATTTCCAATATGAACAGTAAAAGCCCTGATGTTAATATCTTCAGGTAAAATCATCTCTGGCTTGATAGTAAAATTTTTAGGATCATAAACTGTTGAGAATGCATTAAGTCCTGCTCTTGCTTCTTTTTTGCTCCAACCTTCCTCGATCAACTGACCAAGAATTATATTTTCTGTATTAATTTCTTGTTTATCTATTTCTATATTCTCAGTCTCAGTCAATTCTATATTTTCATTATTTTTAAGAACTCTAAAGACATTGAAACTATCTTTTTTAAATTCATAAATTTTATTAGACATATTTAAACTTATTTTGTTTAAAAATACTCCCTCTGTATTGGCAATATAAAACAATTCTATTAAATCATTAGGCCTTAATTGACGTAAATCTATCTCCTCTGAAATAGTTTGAATTAAATTTTGTATTTCACCTATATTAATTGCTGCATTTGTTAATAATTTTGTTAAATTATCACCCTTATTTACAATAATTCTATATATACCTGGTTTAGGTCTAAATTTTTCAGGGTTTATTATTGCCCTTACTCTATCATTCAACAAATCATCATTAATTTTTGTTGATGTTATATTTTTATTTTTTTTTAATGTTAATAAAGTAAAATCTTTTTTTAATGGGACTGCTACTGCAATCAATGATCTTGGATTTTTTATAAAATAAAATTTAATTTCTTGACCAGTAGGCATTCTTTTTAAATCTAATTTTCTTTCAAGAGAATTTATAAATAATTTTGAGTCTTTATTATTTATACCCATTTCAGAAAATACTTTATAAAAAGTATCTCCTTTTTTAAGCTTAGTGCTTATAATATTAAAGCTATCTTCAGCTAAAGATAAGCTTGAAATACATATAAACAAAATAAAAATTATAAATTTATACAATGAAATTCCTTAAATTCATTTAATATTTTTATTTTAACTATCTACATTATTTATTAAGCTAATAAAACTTATATTAATTGATTTGTTAAATCATTAATAGCTTTTATAAGTTCTGACCTCATGGGATCAGAGTTAGCTGAATGCGCCCCTTCATCTACTATAATTAAATTACTATTTTGCCATTTAGATACTATTTCATAAGCATTTATGACTGGACATAAAAGGTCGTATCTACCTTGAACAATAATTCCAGGAATTCCATTTAATTTATAGGCGTTTTTTACTAATTCATCATGCTCTAAGAAAAAATTATTTTTTACATAATGCCATTCAAAATAAGGTGTATTTGGGTCTAAAGAGTTATTTATAAAGAATTTATCCTCAAATGAATTAGGAAATATAATATCACTATCAATTTGCGATAAAATAGATTCGTATAATGACCATGCTAATGCTGCAGAATTAGATATAGTTTTATTTGAAGATTCTAATCGCTTCCCATATGATAAGATTGGTGTTATTTGTTCTTTGATGTCTAGTAAACCTATCCATTTTTTCCATAATTCAGGCCTAAAAGTTTTTGCTGCTTCTTCAAATGCCCAAGTAATATTATCTTTAGTTCCTAAAAAAACTGATCTTAAGATTAATCCTTCTACAAAATCACTATAATTTTCAGCGTAAGCCAAACCTAAAGTAGAACCCCAACTTCCTCCTACTATTGACCATTTATTTATGTTAAACTTATTTCTTATAAATTCCATATCAGTCATTAATGTCTGAGTAGTGTTTTTATATAACAACCTTTTAGGTAAAGATTTACCTGCACCTCTCTGATCAAATAAAATAACTCTGCAGGTATCCAAATTGAATAACGATCTATGACTATTTTGGCAACCGCTTCCTGGCCCCCCATGTAAAAATATAAAAGGAATACCTTTAGGGTTTCCTAACTGTTCAACATATATTTCATGACCATCTCCTACTTTTAAAAAGCATTTGTCGAATGGTTGTGGAAATTTATTATCTTGTATCATAGACATTTTATACTTCCCTACTTGCATAAATATCAAAGTTCTAGTAAATAGTAATCTGTTTTTTAAAATTATATATTAAATTATAATAATTAAGAGATTATAGGATAAATAAATTATGAAAAAAGATATACATCCTGATTATCATGAAATAACAGTGCAAATGACTGATGGTACTGAATTCAAAACACGTTCTACTTATGGTAAGCCAGGAGATAAATTAAAACTTGATATAGACTCTAAATCTCATCCTGCTTGGACAGGCGGTCCTGCTGTAGTTAGAGATGATGTAGGCCAAGTAGCTAAGTTTAATAAAAGATTTGCAGGCTTAAAGATTTAACTTTTATTTAAGAGTTCACTGCAGGCATTATATATATTTATTGGGATAGCTTCTATCTTTTTTTGATCATTTCTATTAACGTATACATGAACAAAATAACCTACTGCACAGGGGTCCTCCTCATTTTTTTTAAAAATACCAATTTCATATCTAATACTCGAATTTCCTAATTTTTTAATATTAATTCCTACATCAACTATTTCTGGGTATTTTATTGATTTATAGTATCTGCACCTTGTTTCTGGTGTAACCCCAATGATGTTAGATTTTAAAGGATCAAATCCAGCATTTTTTATTAAAAAATAGTTTACCACTGTATCGAACATAGAATAATAAATATTATTATTTACATGTCCATATATGTCGTTATCTCCCCAGCGAGTAGAATATTCATGCCACCAAACATAGTCTTTCCTTATTGGATTAATTGGTGGCCATTCATCTAGCATAGTTTTAAACCCTTATTCTGTTTTAAAATAAATTTTTGCAGCTTCTAAAGCTTGATTTTTTTTTAATTTAACACCTTTAACTCTAATAATTTCATTTTCTAAAACAGATATATAATTTGTTAATTCATCTAAAGATAAAGCATCTAGATTATCACCTATATTAAAATCTTTTTTAGGAATATTAATCTCATCTTCATTCATTTTTTCACCTATACAATATATTTACTTCATATTTTATACAATGTTTACTATAAATCTATAATTAAAAAAGGATTTAATATTATGATAATACCAAAAAAAATTGATTGTATAGAAATTGTGAAATATGGAGGACCTGATAACCTTATTATTACAGAGAGGGATACTCCTGAAATTTCTAATAATGAATTATTAATAAAAGTTGAGGCCGCAGGTGTTAACAGGCCGGATATCATGCAGAGACAAGGATTATACCCACCACCCCCTGGCGCAAGTGATATTCCTGGTCTGGAAGTTGCAGGAAAAGTAGTTGCCATAAATTCAAAAGATAGTAAATTTAAAATTGGTGATAAAGTTTGTGCATTAGTTTCTGGAGGAGGATATTCTTCTTATTGTATTGCACCTGTAAAACAGACTCTTCCTATACCTAAAGGATTATCCTATATAGAAGCAGCGGCTATTCCTGAAACCTTCTTTACAGTTTGGGCAAATGTATTTGATAGAGGAAACTTAAAAATAAATGATAAAATCTTAATTCATGGAGGAGCAAGTGGTATAGGCACTACAGCAATACAATTAGCTAAAAGCTTTGGTGCTAAAGTTTATACAACAGTAGGTTCTGATGAAAAATGTAAAATAATGAATAAACTAGGCGCTGAATTAGCTATTAATTATAATAAAGATGATTTTGAAGAAGTAATTAATGAATATACCAATCATGAAGGCATCGATATAATTTTAGATATTATTGGTGCGGATTATTTTAATAAAAACCTAAATATATTAGCAAAAAATGGTAAATTATTAATAATTGCCTTTCAAGGAGGTTTTGAAGACAAATTAAACTTATTACCAATATTAAAAAAATGGTTAACTGTTACTGGGTCCACATTAAGACCTCGCTCTGTTGAGGAAAAAGGCTTAATAGCTGAAAGTCTGTATGAAAAAGTATGGCCATTATTAGAAAAAAAAGTGGTAATGCCTCAAATTTATGGTAGTTACAAGTTAGAAGATGCTAGCAAAGCGCATGCTTTAGTAGAATCTAGTCAACATATAGGAAAAATTATACTAACTATTTAAAGTATGCTTTAATATAAATTTAAAATTAGGAGATAAATTATGAATATTCCTTTAATGCCTCAAGCAACTGCAGTTTGGCTTGTAGAAAATACATCATTATCTTTCCAACAAGTTGGAGATTTTTGTGGATTACATGTATTAGAAGTTCAAGGTATCGCAGATGAAGAAGTTGCAACAGGTATAAAAGGAAAAAACCCTATTGCTAGTGGTGAGTTAACTATTGAAAATATAAAAGAATGTGAAAAAAATAATAAAAAGCCACTTATTCTTGATAAATCAAATATTACTTCAACTTCAAAAAAGAAGAAATCACCTCGTTATACACCTTTATCAAGAAGGCAAGATAGACCTAATGCGATATCTTGGGTCTTAAAATTTCATCCAGAAATGTCTGATGGACAAATTTCTAAATTAATTGGTACAACAAAATTTACTATTAACCAAATTAGAGATAGAACTCATTGGAATATTTCAAATGTATCACCTAAAGACCCAGTTATGCTAGGTTTGTGTAAGCAAAATGATCTTTCTGAAGCAATATCAAAAGCAAGAAGATCATCTAGATGGAAAGAAATGCAAGATAAAACAGAAATTAATAAAGATTCTAACGACTCAGGAATAAAATATGGTTTAGTAAAAAAAGAAGATCATATTGAAAATAATCAATCTGATCTTGAAAATGAGAATATTAACTCTTTATTTAATGACATTGCTAATACTAAAGAAAAACAAACGGATTAAATATATTTAATGATAAATCATTCTAAGCTTAAACATATTGTTACTGATATTCAAAGTAAAAAAGTTTTAGTGGTCGGTGATATCATGCTAGATAAATATGTATTTGGTTTTGTGGATAGAATTTCTCCAGAAGCTCCTATTCCAATTGTTAAAGTAGAAAATACTAAATTATCAGAAGGAGGAGCTGGTAATGTAATAAAAAATTTAAATTCTTTAAATATAAAAACTTCATTTATTTCAGTGATAGGAAATGATGAAACAGGAAAAACTCTAAAAGCACGTTTAAAAAAACTTAAAAATATAGAATATGCTCTTTTACAAGATGATTCTAGAAATACTACTCTAAAAACTAGATATATGGCAAATGGACAACAACTGTTCAGAACCGATCAAGAAACTACTTTACCTTTAGATAATATTTTAAAGCAGAAGGTGTTAAAATATTTTAAACTTTTTATAAAACAAGCAGATATTATAATTTTTTCTGATTATGATAAAGGAATTTTTATTGATGAAAATTTTTGTAAAAAACTTATAAAAATAGCAAATTTGCAGAATAAAAAAGTCATAGTAGACCCCAAAGGAGATAATTTTGCAAAGTATGAAGGCTCATTTTTTATTACTCCAAATACAAAAGAGGCATATAAGGCTACACATATAAATCCTAAAAATAATAATTTAGCGCTTAATTGTGGAAAGTATATTATTAAAAATAAATGGTCTCAAAACGTACTCCTTACTAGAGGAGAAAATGGATTATCTTTAATAAGTAAAAATAATGCTTATCATTTGAAGTCAAATGCTGAAGAAGTGTATGATGTAACTGGAGCAGGAGATACTATTATTGCATTATTTTCTGCCGCTCTAAGTATTTCTAATAACCATATTGATTCTGCACACTTTGCTAATTTAGGAGCAAGTATAGTAGTAAAAAAAATAGGTACATCATCTATTAATAAAGATGAAATATATAAGATATCTGTAAAGAATAAAAATTCAAAAGTTCTGTCTAAAAAAGACTTATTAGAAAATTTAAATGAATGGAGAAATAATAACGAAACTATTGGCTTTACAAACGGATGCTTTGACTTAATACATTCAGGCCACATTGATATGTTACAAAAAGCTTCTGAAGAATGTGATAAACTAGTAGTTGCAGTTAATAGTGATCAATCTATAAAAAGACTTAAAGGAGCAAAAAGACCAATTTTAGATATTCACGCTAGAGAAAAGATCTTAAGTTCTCTAGAAATGATAGACTACGTTATTAGTTTTGAAGAAGACACTCCGATTAATTTAATTAAAAAAATAAAACCTAATATATTATTTAAAGGAGCAGATTATAAAATTAAGGAAATTGTAGGTGCTAATTATATTAAAAAAATAGGCGGAAAAGTTATAAGAATTTCTCTTACTAAAAATCAGAGCACCACTAGATTAATTTCAAAGCTGAATAAAAAAAATTAATGGAAAATTAAATAATCAATATTAAAACTAATGACAGAGCTCCAGGATTAAAAATTATTTATTTTATTTTAATAATTTTTATTAGTTTAATAATTTTATATTTCATTTGGTATTTAAAAA
>MDSX01041989.1_pt1 | contig 12948 bp, 14 predicted proteins | sample 811141 | NCBI WGS metagenome assembly MDSX01 (sample SAMN05326642, study PRJNA326480) | marine metagenome | isolation source: seawater | place: Atlantic Ocean: South East | collected 2010
AAAATTTTTTATATAGGATTTATATGCATCATTATTATTTTTAAAATATTTTAATAAATCAGAAGAAAATACAGGGTCAAAACATACAGGAATTTCCCATAAGGTTCTAACGATTTTTTGTTTTTTTAATGAAAAATCATTAATCCATAATCCAATTTGTTTTAAATCTTTAAAAGTAGGTTTTTCTCTAAAAAAAACCGTAATCTCATGAAGTGAAAAAACTGCATCATAAATCATGTTTTGAAATTCACTTTGAATTGAAATACATAATTGTGATAACCATCCGACTTTTAAGTTACTACGATTTTTATTTTCTAAATAAAAAATAACAGTTCTTTCTCCGAACTTAAAATACTTCATATTAATTATAATAGTTTCTTGTTAACTGATTCATGAATTTTAATTATAAACTTTTCAGACATAAATGAATCAGAATGAAGACATATAGTATCAAAAGAAACATTTTTAAAAGTATCATTAGAAGTTTTAATTTTTCCTTTTAATAAAAATTCTAAATTAGAAGAAAAATCACTCAGAGATTTAATAATTGAGTTTTCATTACTTCGAGGAATTAAGGATAGTGATTTATCATACCTTCTATCAGAAAAAATTTCTTTAATTATATTAAAGCCTTTTTTTTCAGCTATTTTAATTATTCGCTTTGATGTAGGAAATATTAAATAATTTATTTCTGGGAATTCCTTCAAAATTTCTAGATATGCTTCAATTAGTTTATGATTATCAACTAAATCATTATATAATGCTCCATGGGCTTTGCAATGATGCCAATTTGTTTTAAAATAAGCTAATGATTTTTTGAAATTCATTAATTGAAAATAGATTGAATCTTGAAACTCATTTAATTTCATTGAAATTGAAGTTCTTCCAAAATTTTTTTTATCAGGATAAGATGGATGAGAACCAACATTTACGCCATATTCTACAGCATTTTTAATAGTTTTTTTAATACTCTTAATTGAACCAACATGTCCCCCACATGCTATGCTGCAGCTATTAATATATTGCATAAAATATTTATCATTAACTTTTCCTTCACCTAAATCAACATTAATTTCCACTAGTTTTAATTTTCGAAATCCTATTTAATTTAAAAATACTAAAATAGAAACTTAACAGCCAGATAAGTAAAAAAAATAAATAATAATAAAAGTCCTATAAATCGAATTTTATTAATAATTAAATCTTTCTTTTTTGGTATACATATTAAGCATATAAACAAAGTAATTCCAGGGAGTAAAAGTCCATTAGCAACTTGTGCTAATTTTATTAATTTTATTGGATTATATCCAGAAAAAGAAAAGATCATGCCAGTAATTATAACTATGAAGATTGCTGCTTTTTTTAATAATTTTGAATTAGGGTGTTTTATAAATGATTCCTCTACCACATAACCAGCAGCTAAGGGAGCTGTTATTGCTGAACTTATTCCTGCAGCAAATAACCCGAAAGAAATAAAAATTTGAGAATTTGAACCATATAGAATTTGTAATGATTTTCCCATATCATTAATTGAAGATATTTCATCAATATTGGTTCCTGCAGCAGCTATAACTATTGAAGATGATATTAAACCACCAAAACATACAGAAATAATTATATCTCTTCTTAAAAAAGAAGACTCTAATTCATCTATTTCATTTTTTACTAATGCTGCGTGAAGAAATAAATTATATGGAACTATAGTAGTTCCGAGAACAGCAATTATAGTTGACCATGTATCAGGTCTCCATCTAGGCACAAAAAAACCTTCTAATAATTCTAATAATGGAGGTTTTGTCATAAAAGCAGAAAACATAAACGAAATGCTCATCAATAAAACAGCGATTCCAAGTGTGTTTTTAATTAATCTATTATTTTCTTTTAATACAAAAAAAAATGTTAAAAATCCAACAAAAAAATATAAACTAAAACTGATGTAATTATCTATATTATATATAAATAATTCAATTATATTTTTTAAACCTATATAGGCTCCTGATATATTTCCAGTTTCATATGCTGCATTTCCAAGAACTATCGATATCAATACTAAACCTATAAATAAAGTATTTAAAAATGAATTGTTTAATTTTTTATTAAATAATTCAACTAATCCTTTATTTTGTTTAAAACTTAAATTAGCAACAGTATCTTGAAAAAAAATTGTAATTATACAAGAAAGAACAACTGCCCATAACAATTCATATCCAAATTCAACTCCAGCAATAGCACATACAGTCAAACTTCCTGGACCAATAAAAGCAGCAGTAATTATAATTGCAGGACCGGGTTTAAATAATGATCCTTTCATTTATTTTTTTTAGAAAGGTGCATCATCTCCTGCTAAATCATCTTCAGGTCCAAAAGCATCATCAGGATCGATATCATTTTTTGGGGATATGGTATTTTTTTCAGAATTCATTTTTGATTGGAATTCAGAAGATGAATCGAAATCTGATAAATTTTCAAACTTACCGAGATGAGCCTGAAATTTAAGTCTAATGCTATCTAAACCACCATTTCTATGTTTAGAAACAATGAATTCAGCTTGACCATCTGATGGACTTCTTTCTTCATCATCCCACTCATCAATTCCATAATACTCTGGTCGATAAATAAATGACACAATATCTGCATCTTGTTCTATAGCGCCAGATTCTCTCAAATCTGACAACTGAGGTCGTTTTGTGCCTCCTCTAGTTTCGACCGCTCTTGAAAGCTGAGAAAGAGCTATTACAGGTGTATTAAGCTCTTTTGCAAGAGCTTTTAAATTTCTAGATATAGTTGAAATTTCTTGCTCTCTATTTCCAGATTTATTATTTGTAGCAGCTGTCATTAATTGAAGATAATCAATAACAAAAAGTTTAATTCCATGTAACCTTGAAAGTCTTCTTGCTTTTGCTCTTAGTTCAAAGATTGATAATGAAGGAGAATCATCAATATATAATGGTGCTTTTTCTAGGTCACTAACTTTAAAATTTAATTGTTGCCACTCATGTTGAGCTAATTTTCCTGTTCTAAGTTTTTCAGAGGATAATCCAGTTTCGGCTGATATTAATCTTGTAATAAGCTGAACTGAAGACATTTCTAATGAAAAAAATGCAACAGGTGTTTGTCTTCCAACAGCAATATTTCTAGCCATGGATAATGTCAACGCAGTTTTACCCATTCCAGGTCTAGCAGCAATAATAATTAAATCACTAGGTTGCCATCCAGAAGTTAATTTATCAAGATCATCAAAACCACTACTTATTCCACTAAGTCCATCTTGCCGGCCAATATCTTCAATCTTCTTCTTAGCTTCAATTACAAGGTTTTGAGCTGATGAAGCAGATTTTTTAATATTTCCTTGAGTAACATCGTAAAGCTTAGATTCAGCCTCATCTAAAAGCTCTAAAACATCTGTTGAATCTTTATATGATTTTTCAATAATTTCACTTGAAATTTTAATCAAACTTCTTTGAATGTATTTTTGTAAAATTATTCTAGCATGAAATTCAATATGTGCTGAGCTTGCAACTTTCTGAGTTAATTGAACTAAATAAAAATCTCCTCCTACTGAATCCAGTCTGCCGGATTTTCTAAGAGCTGATGAGACTGTCAATAAATCAATAGGGCTGGTTGATTCAAACAATATCAATATTTCTTCAAAAATATATTGGTGTGCTAATTTATAAAAAGCTTCCGGTTGTAGTATATCTATGACTTCATCAACACCTTTTTTGTCAATTAGCATAGCTCCTAAAACTGCCTCCTCCAAATCTAAAGCTTGAGGAGGAAGTTTTCCTTGTTCTAAATTAATTATAGAACTATTAGGTTTTATTGTTTTAAAAAGAGGCTTTTTTTCTTCCATTTTTCAAATGTAAGTCCGAAAAATTTAATTGAAGATTTTTTTTTGAATCAAATGTAAACACCAAATAAGTTAATAACTTATTTATGTTGTTAACAACACAAAATTATTTCTTATCATCATTAAAAATTCCCATTTTCAAAAATTTATTTCTTCGATAATTGATTCTCATTCCAGGTTCCATTTTATTCAATTTTTGAAAAGCACTTATTATTTCTTTTTTAACTGAATTAAAGACAGTTTCTCGGTCAAAATGAGCTCCTCCAAGAGGCTCTTTTACTATTTTGTCAATTAATTTGGCTTTTAACATATCCTGAGGTGTCAACTTAAGAGCATCAGCTGCAGCCTCTTTAAATTCCCAACTTCTCCATAAAATAGATGAACATGATTCTGGAGAAATGACTGAATACCAAGTGTTTTCTAACATAAAAACTCTATCTCCGACACCAATTCCTAAAGCTCCTCCTGAAGCACCTTCTCCAATTATTACAACGATTATAGGAACTTTCAAAGACATCATTTCAATAATATTTTTTGCTATTGCTTCTCCTTGTCCTCTTTCTTCAGCTTCAAGTCCTGGAAATGCTCCTGGAGTATCAACAAAGGAGACAATAGGAATATTAAACTTTTCAGCTGAATGCATTAGCCTAAGAGCTTTTCTGTATCCTTCGGGATTCGCCATACCAAAATTCCTGTACTGTCTAGTTTTAGTGTTATAACCTTTCTGAGTCCCAATGAGCATAAAGGTTTGATTATCAATTTTTCCCAATCCTCCAACCATTGCTTTATCATCAGCAATATTTCTATCACCATGCAGTTCAAGAAAAGTCCCATTGGACAATGCTTCAATATAATCTAAAGTATATGGCCTAGATGGATGTCTAGATAATTGCACTCTTTGCCAAGCTGATAAATTAGAATATATCTCATTTTTAGTCAATTCAAGTTTAGATTGAAGCAGCTGACATGTATCACTAACATCTACCTCACTTTCATCACCAATATCTTTGCATTTCGCTATTTGCTCATGGAGATCTTTTATTGGCTCCTCAAAATCTAAATATTCCATATTTTAATATGATATCTACAAATGTATATTCTTTTTTGATAACTTTTTAACTCTATTCTTTCGTTTATCTAAAGTATCTAAAAAAATTGCAATTAAAATTAAAACAAAGCCTATATAAAAATCAAAACTCATTAATTCATCTTTTCCAAAAAATATTAGTGATAGTAATATTGCATATACGGGTTCTAGATTGATAATTACCATAAATGAAAAAGGGGAAAGGTTTCTCATTACTTTAACCGATATTACATGCGCATATGCAGTGCATATCGAACCTAAAACTGTCAATAGAATTAAATCTTTATAATCAAACTTAAATAAAGATTTAATTTGATCCATGTCAAAAAACATAAAAATAGTAATTGCTAACCAGCCAATAAAAAGTTCATAAAAAGTGATTTTAATCGGAGATTGCTTCTCTTTAACCAAATTACTATTAATTAGAGTAAAAAAAACACTTAAAATAGTTGCTAAAAAGGCTATTGACATTCCAAAATATTGATCAAATTCAGCTCTAAAAATAATTATTAATCCAATTAACGCGATTGATCCAAAAGTCAATTCCTTAAAAGAAAATTTTCTTTTAAAAAAAAGAGGTTCGATTAACGAAGTAACAAATGCTCCTGATGCCATAATTGATAGTGTTAAGGAAACTCCTGATGTTTTAATTGCATAAAAAAAAGCGACCCAATGGGAAGAAATTAAAATTCCTGCTATAATTAATCGAAGTAGGAATTTTTTTGGAATTAAAAGTTTTTCTTTTACAAAAAATAAAAAATATATTCCAACCAAAAAAAAAGCAATAAACATTCTGTGCCAAACTATTTGAATAGAATTTAATTGAATCAAAGCCCCTAATATAGAGGTGAAGCCCCATAGGAAAACTAAAAAATGGAAACTAAGTAAATCTTTAGTTTTATCGTTTTGCATATTTTAATAAAAAAATAGCTAAAATTCCAAAAAGGATAAGGGGTAACCAGGCTCCAAGAAAAGGAGAAAAATTAGATTTTGTAACTAAAACACCAAAGATTTTATCAAAAAAAATGAATAAAAAACCAAGTGTAATTCCAAAAGCTAAATTAAGCCCCATACCACCTCTTCTTTTAAAAGAAGACATTGAAACAGCAATAATTGTAAGGATAAAAGAAGCCAGAGGTAAACTATATCTTTTATGTCTTACTAATAAATGAGTATTTATCATCATTGATCCACTACTTCTTTCAAGATTAATAAAATCATTTAAATCAAACATTGATAATGTTTCTGCTTTATAATTTACTGGTGCTAAATCATCTATTTTAAAATCAAAAATTGTATCCTTTATTGATAATTTTTCCAACAATTCCTTATCACCATTTATAACTCTTTTTGTATAAGTTGATAATCTAAAAAATGAATCTTTTTCAATCCAACGAATACTTTCAGCAGTGATTTTTTGTTCTAACTTTTGCCCATTAAACCTCTCTAAAGTAAAGTTGTTTGCTCTTTTTCTAATCGGATTATAACTGCTAACATAAATATATTCTTTGGGGTTTATTTGCTTAAAAAGATAAGTTGTTTTTCTCTCATCTTTCTTCTTGATATACTTAAACAAAAATTCATTGAATCCTTTATTAGAATTAGGAACTATAAACATCCCCATAATAAAGGTTATAATAGCTATGAAAGAAGCTGATATCATGAAAGGTCTTATAAATCTTGTAAAAGAAATCCCGGAACTTAAAATTGCAATTATTTCAGTATTATTTGCAAGTTTAGATGTGAACCATATTACTGATAAAAAAAGAAATATTGGAAATAAAAGGTTTGCAAAATACCAGGTAAAATCAATATAATAATTAATTAAGGCATTAGTTGGGACTTCATTTTCTTTGAATTTGTCAATTTTCTCAGCAATATCAACCATTATACCTATAGGGACAAACAATATAATCATTATAAAAAATGTTCCTAAGTATCTTTTAATTATATACCAATCGATTAGTTTCATTTTACAAACGTTGGTCTAATTTTTTAATCATTTTTAATTTCCATGATCCAAAATCTCCTGCTAATATATGTTTTCTTGACTCTCGAACCAACCACATATAAAAAGCAAGGTTATGAATTGTACATATTTGCTTTCCTAACATCTCATTTACAGAAAAAAGATGTCTTACATATGACTTAGAGTATAGTGTGTCAACAAAACAATAATTATTAGAATCAAGAGGTGAAAAATCTAATTCCCATTTTTTATTTTTAATGTTTATTGTTCCATTTGCAGTAAAAACCATTCCATTTCTTGCATTTCTTGAAGGCATAACACAATCAAACATGTCAATACCCAAAGAAATATTCTCAAGCAAATTTATTGGAGTTCCTACTCCCATTAAATATCTGGGTTTATCCTCTGGTAATATTGTAGTAACAACTTCTGTCATTTCATACATTTCATCTGCAGGTTCACCAACTGATAACCCCCCTATAGCATTTCCAAAACAATTTTTACTTGCAATATATTCAGCTGATTCCTTTCTTAAATCTTTGAATACACTTCCTTGAATTATTGGAAAAAATATCTGAGAATAATCATAAACAAAATTTTCATTTTGATTCTGCAAAATACATCTATCAAGCCAACGATGTGTTCTTCTCATAGATATTTTGGCATATTTGTGATCACAAGGATAAGGTGTACATTCATCAAATGCCATTATTATATCAGCACCTATTTTTCTTTGAATAGTAATAGCATTTTCAGGAGTAAAAAAATGAAATGATCCATCTATATGAGATTTAAACTTAACACCTTCTTCTTTAATTTTTCGATTAGCCGATAAAGAATAAACCTGATACCCCCCTGAATCAGTAAGGATTGGTTTATTCCAATTCATGAATTTATGAATTCCACCAGCTGCTTCGATAACTTTAACTTGTGGTCTTAAATATAAATGATATGTGTTAGCTAATATAATATCAGGATTGATATCATTTTCTAACTCGGTTTGATGAACTCCTTTGACAGTAGCAGAAGTCCCTACAGGCATAAAAATAGGAGTTAAAATAGTTCCATGATCGGTAAAAATTTTTCCCGCTCTCGCTCTAGAAAGCTTATCTGTTTGATTTAATTCAAATTTCATATGAACATCAAAGATATTAATCTAAAATATAGTAAAATCTGAATGTTAATTAATAAATTATAAACTATCAAAAATACCAGAGTTTGGACTTTGCAAATAGATCCATTTGATGTAATATTGTTATTTAACTAATTATATCCTTTATATGGCTGATGTTTTATTTTTAAAATCCTTTGTCCAGCAAGTTAGAAGAGATATTTTAAGGATGGTTCATAAAGTAAATTCAGGTCACCCTGGAGGATCCCTAGGATGTGCAGAGTTTTTTGTTGCATTATTTAATGAAATTATGGATCATAATCCAAGTTTTAATTTAAACGGTAAAAATGAAGATATTTTTTTCTTATCTAATGGTCATATTTCTCCAGTTTTTTACAGTGTTTTGGCTAGAAATGGATACTTTCCAATAAAAGAACTTAACACTTTCAGATTAATTGATTCAAGACTTCAAGGTCATCCAACTACTCATGAAGGTCTGCCAGGAATTAGAGTTGCTTCAGGATCACTTGGACAAGGTTTATCAGTAGCAATTGGATCGGCGCTTAGCAAGAAACTTAATAAAGATTTTAAAACTGTTTTTGTTTTAATGGGTGATGGGGAACTTCAAGAAGGACAAAATTGGGAAGCACTAATGTTTGCAGCAGCAAAAGGTGTCGATAATATAATTGCAACCATAGATGTAAATGGAAAACAAATTGACGGTTCAACTGATGAAGTATTGTCTTTAGGAAACCTCAAATCTAAATTTGAATCTTTCGGATGGAAAACCTTAGAATTAAAAGAGGGAAATAACATTGAATTAGTAATATCTAAATTAAACGAAGCAAAAGGTTTTCTTGGCAAAAATGTTCCTGTTGCTATTTTAATGAAAACAGAAATGGGTAATGGAGTTGATTTCATGATGGATACACATGCTTGGCATGGAATAGCTCCTAACGATGATCAATTAAAATTAGCTCTTTCACAAAATCCGGTCACATTGGGTGATTATTAATTATGATGAAATATAAAGATTTGGGAGCAAATGACACTAGATCAGGTTTTGGGGCTGGATTAACAGAGTTAGGAAAAATCAATTCAAATGTTATCGCGCTCTGTGCAGATTTAGTAGGTTCTCTGAAAATGAATCAGTTTAAAGAAGAAAATCCTGATCGTTTTTTCCAAGTTGGAATTGCTGAAGCTAATATGATGGGAATTGCAGCTGGTTTAACCATTGGAGGTAAAATTCCTTTTACTGGTACTTTTGCTAATTTTTCAACAGGAAGAGTTTATGATCAAATTCGTCAATCAATAGCATATTCTGGAAAAAATGTAAAAATTTGTGCTTCACATGCTGGAATTACTTTAGGCGAAGATGGAGCAACACATCAAATACTTGAAGATATTGGACTTATGAAAATGCTTCCTGGAATGACTGTAATAAATACTTGTGATTTTAATCAAACTAAGGCTGCAACTCTTGCTATAGCTGACCACTTTGGTCCAGTTTATTTAAGATTTGGAAGACCAAAAGTTCCAAATTTTACTCCAGAACAAAACTCATTTCAAATTGGTAAAGGAATTAAAATGATTGAAGGTAGTGATGTCAGTATCGTAGCCACAGGTCATTTAGTTTGGGAGTCTCTAAAAGCAGCAGAAATCCTCAGCGATAAAGGAATTTCCGTAGAAGTCATCAATATTCATACTATAAAACCCTTAGATGATGAAATAATACTTAATTCCGTCTCTAAAACTAAGGCCATTGTAACCGCCGAAGAACATAATATTTATGGAGGACTAGGTGAAAGTGTTTCGAGAATACTCTCAACAAATTTACCCACTCCACAGGAGTTTATCGGTACTAATGATACTTTTGGTGAGTCTGGCACCCCCATTCAGTTAATGAATAAATATGGATTAAATGCTGAAAATATTATTTCTAAAGCAGAAAAGGTAATTGCAAGAAAATAGCCTAAATGAGTCTTTTTTATAAAATATTTTTTACGTTAATACCAATATCAACCGTCGCTCAAATTGATTATGGAATCAGAACTGGGATTAATTTGACTAATAACTCAAATATTTCAATAATATCTCAAGATTTTGATTCTAATATATCCAAAGACAATATGCAAGGTTTTTTTTTAGGAGGTTTTATCTCTTTAGAAGGTGTTCTTTTCAATTTAAGAACTGAAATTCAATACAACCAAACTAAAAATAAAAATAATTTAACCCAAAATAAGATTGAAGCTCCAATTACAATTGGATATAAAATTTTACCTTTTGTTAGTACTTTTATCGGGCCATCTTTCCAATATATTTTGAGTGAAAAAAGTAGTTTGTATAATATAGATGCGATAGAAGATAATACCACTATGGGATTAAATCTTGGAGCTAGGATTTATTTAGGAAAAATTCAATTAGATGTAAGATACGAAAGAGGTCTAAATTCTATGGAAACTAAAATTCTTAGCCAAAACAATTTAGATTTAGCAAAAATAGACACCAGGGCTTCATTATTATCATTCGGGCTATCTTATAAAATAAATTAGTTATCAGGGTCAAGGTAATCAGGAGTTCCATCGCCATCTGTATCGTCAATTTCCCCATCATCATTTTTATCTATTTCATTGATAGTTAATATACCATCACCATCATCATCAGGATCATATAAATTAATATTACCATCACCATCAGTATCATCATTTAATGGTTCTCCATCAAAGTCAACATCTTCTAAATATGAAAAAATTCCATCATTATCATGATCCGTAATATTAATGGTGTATAGTGCTAGATTAAATATCAAAGGAGAATATTGGGGAATTCCCGAGTTAGAATTACTGTAATATCCTAATCCAGATGGAAAAAACATTAGGCCCTGACCAAAATTTTCAAAATTAAAAGTCCCATCAGAATTTACTGAATAGTCTCCAGCTTTAAAATTTGTAATACCCATTCTAAACCCCTGAACAACTTGAGCTAAATCAAACCATAAAGGTAAATCACGAGAATCAAAAATAGATCCATCAATTAAGCTGCCTTCATATACAACATATGTTGAGTCAATATTAGAAGGACTTGATGAGGTGCCTTGTCTCGCAATTAAATAATATAATTTATGTGGAATATCAATACCATCCTGTTTTACAGTTAAATTTTGTTCTTTAACCATATCAATAAGTGGAGTTTTATCAATATTTAAACCAGAAAGTGTATCAATTTTAATTTTTAATGAAAAATCATCTGGTGATGATTCAAAATCTTCATAATTATAAAAATGACTCTCTAAATACAACCTTAATTCTTTATCATCATCCACAGACTGAATTGAAGCATCCCTAATGACAACTTCTTCAAAATTATTTTCATTCTTTTTACAGGAAATTAAAAATAATGATATTGAGAGAATAATATATTTTATAATTTTAACTTTCATATTATCAAATTGCTGCGCAAGATACAATTTTACTTTATTTTTGTAAAAAATTTTAACTTACTTTTAAATGCGAATTGACCAATTACTCTGGTGTTTGAGATATTATAAATCTAGGTCCTTAGCTTCAATTGCTTGTAAAAAAGGTCACGTTAGAATTAATAATAAAATTTTAAAACCTTCCAAAGATATTTTACCTTTAGATGTAATCATGTTAAGAAAAAATCAAGTGAATTTTGAATTTAAGATATTGGATATTCCAAAGTCAAGAATAGGATCAAAATTTATTGATATTTATCGTCAAGATTTAACAAAAAAAAATGCTTTTGTAAATAAAGAAAATCAAAATTTAAATAAAATAATTAATAGGCCAAAAGGACTTGGGAGACCAACAAAAAAGGAAAGAAGAGAAATAAATAAATTTAATGTAGAAAAAAACGATGAAGGAAAATAAAATACTTAACAGAAAGAATATAAATGATGCAAATAGAAGAATGGCCTTTCAAATATATGAATCAAATATTGATCTGAAAGAAATCTATCTTATAGGTATTTCAAAAAATGGAGTTATACTAAGTAATCGTATTGGAGATTTCCTAAAAAATATAAGCAATTTTGATATTCACCAAATTAAATTAGATATTAATAAAAAAAATCCTAGAGATAAAATTAATATTTCAATTGATCTTAACAAGTTAAAAAATAAATCAATTGTAATAATTGATGATGTCTTAAATAGCGGATCTACTTTATTATATGCTGTTAATGCATTCCTTAGTATTTCACTGAATAAAATTCAAACTGTTGTTTTAGTTAATAGAAATCATAAAACATTTCCAATTAAAGCTGATTTTAAAGGTATTTCACTATCAACATCAGTTAAAGAACATATCAAGGTGGTTTTAAATTCTAAAGAAGAAGAAGAAGAAGAAGGTGTATATCTAAGTTAATATTGACTTAACCTCATAAGCCAAAGAAATAATTGATTTATCATCAGTATCAATTACATATTTTGATTGATTATAAAATTGATTTCTCTCAAATAAATGTTTTCTTATATAATCAACTAAATTTTTTTTTGAAGTTAAAAATTTAATTTTTGGTCTTTTATCAATCTCTTTAAACAATCTTTCGGCTAAAATTTCAGCACTTGATCTTAAAAAAACAGTTACAATATTTTTATTATTATTTAAAACATTGATGGCATTAAAATAACATGGAGTTCCCCCACCTAAAGAAATTATTTTTATATCAGATCCCCTTAAAATGTTATTTAAATATTTATTCTCTAAATTTCTAAAATATAATTCTCCATTTTCAGAAAAAATCTTATCAATTGACTTATTCTCTTCTTTTTCAATTACAGTATCTAAATCAATAAATGGTAAATTCATAAGATTTGAAAGCTCTTTACCAACAGCAGTTTTACCAGAACCCATATAACCAATTAAAACAATTATTTTATTCAAAATTACTTAATTAATATCCCCAAATT
>MDSX01039315.1_pt1 | contig 12947 bp, 14 predicted proteins | sample 811141 | NCBI WGS metagenome assembly MDSX01 (sample SAMN05326642, study PRJNA326480) | marine metagenome | isolation source: seawater | place: Atlantic Ocean: South East | collected 2010
GCACCCGCACCCGCACCCGCACCCGCACCCGCACCCGCACCCGCACCCGCACCCGCACCCGCACCCGCACTCGCTCCGGCAGCCGCACGCGCTCCGGTAGCCGCACTCGCTCCGACAGTCGTATCCGCACCCGTATCCGCATCCGCAGCCGCATCCGCAGCCGCATTCGCTCCCACACTCGCTCCGGGGGGACTCTCTGTAAAAGATTTATTTGAATGGGAAGACGGGCATACATACGACCTTGGTACTAAAGCCTATTATGCAACAAACCAATGGAAGCCTTATGATGATACTACACAGCAGTTGATTCGTAGCGCCATTTGTCGTGGTGACAAGTCAGTCATGCTTTCGATATCAGGAGTCGATTCGCACACAATCGATCTATTTGCGATGGAGCAGACCAAAACCCAGAATGGATTTTTGCGCCGCGTTCGCATGCAGACGCGGAATAGTACGCAACGGACGGTGGCACTTCCGAAGCAGTTTATTAATGAGAGTACGGCGAAGGCTTATTTTCCACGGAGTATATACAGTCAGTCTTATTTAAGCTTTGATCTGCAGCCACAATCAAGGATCATATATGATTGTAGTGATCCACTTAAATTTACTGCAAGTGGTAGGTGCATTGCCGGCAAGTTTGCAGAGACACTGTTTTCTGGTGGAACTTTTCAGACGATCGTCAGCACTACTGATTATTCTCTGACAACGATTGAACAGCGTTATGATGACATGCAATGGGACGCGTATCAGCTCAAGAAGAAGCATATGGCAAAGCAGCTTGGCGGAGAAGATAAAGTCAACGAGATGTGGCTCTGGCACGGTACAGCACCTTCTGCGACCAGGTCGCTTCTTCTCAACGGTTTTGAGCGGAATTTTGGTTATAAAATGGCGTACGGTGATGGTGTTTACTTTGCAGTGAACTCGAGCTATTCTTTTTATGACTCTTATGCGAAGCCTGAAAAGAACGCAGCTGGACGAGATGAAAAAGTATTGCTGCTTTCGCGAGTCTTAGTTGGCCAGACTTGTCAAGGAGTACTATCCATGAAAACACCTGACACTAAGAGTGACGGTACCTTCTGCAACTCTATGACTAATAATATTCAGAACCCGGAGATGTATATTCTTTCTGCGGGCAGTGATAATCAGAGCTACATAGAGTTTGTGCTGCGGTTTGAGAGGTAGAATGATAAGTGTTAAATAGAGTGAAGTGTTTTGGGTACCTATCTGTATTTGTCAACAAAGTTTACTCTTTCTGACACTTCCAGACTCATGCATTGTCATTTCAACATTCTCTGTCTTTTATATCAACACTCTCTCGCATCAACTGTCTTTCACATATCTACTTCATCCTTTGCACGCATCTCGCAATCGTAACAGCAATAGAATTCAAACTTGTCATCCCGAATCTCGGACATTGTCATTGTTTTCAACAAATCATGGCAGCAGGGATGTACCCCTTTTTCGCAATACGAGCAAATGACTGATTCAATTCGTTTGCGATCTGTTATTCCAAAGTGCCCAACGATAATACGATGCGCTTCCAGCGATTCGATGATGCAAGTATCAGCGCAGCAAGGTTCTTTGTCTGTGCAAATGAAAGGCGGCTCAGTAACTTTCATTAAATCGTCTACGCTCATCGAAGACTCAAAGACAGCCTTGATCGCAGGCTTGGCCTTCTTGGCAGCCTTATTGGTCACAGGTTTGGTCACACGCTTGGTCTTGGTCGCAGGCTTGGCCTTCTTGGCCTTATCGATCACAGACTTGGTCACACGCTTGGTCTTGGTCGCAGGCTTTGCCTTAACCTTGGCAGCAGGAGCCGGGGCGTCAGCGCACTTCGGGCACTTGAGTTCCTGAGTGGTCGGATCGTAGTAGCCATTCCCAAGCATACAATTATTGCATATCGTATAATTATTGCAGTTGCTGCAAACATGTTCACCTTTGCGACCGCATTCTTCGTCGCAAGTACCTGGTAAATCTTCGTCAGATTCTTCTTCGGTCGTAATCGCTTCTTCATCTTCAGGAATCGTAGTATCAAGAGCGTCAGACTGAGCTGGAGCAACCGGAGCAGCCGGAGCGGCAGCTGGAGTCGGGGCCAGAATGTCAACTTGAGTAGCAAGAAACTCATCTATCCACTGATTGATGAGTGCATCCGTCTCTTGTTTGATCTTGAACTTTTCCTTTACCAAATTGCGAAGCACTGACCGGTTGTGCGGTATTGACCTGCCAGAGCTGTACACTTCTGAGCACATATTCTGAATGGCTTCTTTATTCAAAACCTCATTATCGTCGTCGCTGGTAGAGTCGTCAGATGAGCTGTCGTCGTCGTCTGAAGAAGACAGAGAATTGTCGTCCTCTGAAAAGTACAGAGAGCCAGCATTACGACCGCGACCGCGACCGCGACCGGCACCACGACCGCGACTGGCACCACGACCGCGACCGCGACCACGACTGGGAGGGATCCTTGCAGGCTGGGAAAGCACGGAAGGCATCGACTGTGGTAGCGGCACGGAAGGCATCGAATTCGGTAGCGGCACGGAAAGCATCGACTGTGGTAGCGGCACGGAAGGCATCGACTGCGGTAGCGGCACGGAAGGCATCGACTGCGGTAGCGGCACGGAAGGCATCGACTGTTGTAGCGGCACGGAAGGCATCGAGTGCGGTAGCGGCACAGAAGGCATCGACTGTGGTAGCGGCACAGAAGGCATCGATTGCGGTAGCGGCAAAGAAGGCATCGACTGTGGTAGCGGCAAAGAATTGGTTCCTGGCTTAGTCTTCTTGGAAATACACCCTCCCGGGAGGTCTTGGCAATCGCGCTTTAAGAGGCCACATATGCCGCATTTGTAGCCCGATTCACCCTTTGCATTCTTGACTGGATTTACCATTTTGCGTTTTATTTTGTTGGGCACAGTAGTGCGGTTATTGGGGCGAGGATTGAGGCCGTGCGGCATGTATCCGCCTGTCGGGCAAGTACATGATTCCTGATTTGGTTCCTTGCATATAGAGCACTCGTTTACCATAATGGCGGGGTGCACAGTAAATGTGTATTTACATCGAGTGCACATGTAGCAGACATCGGACAAACCGTTAATGTTCTTGCCTGCCGCGCCATTGGGCATAGGCTTGACCGTACCGATGCAACCGATGATCAGATTATCCGGAAGTATCCCATGTTCATCGGGTCCATGCGGACGTGATGGATCTTGCGGTCTTTGGCAACACGGTATGTTTCCTTTGGGGCCCTTGATCATGATGTTGTGTTGATTCCTGATAGATTCGTTGAAGCCAACCCCCCCGCCGCCGTCGTCATCGTCGTCGTCGTCATCGTCCATACCATTAAAGTAAAGTGTATCTGATAACGTTGAATTCTGCATAACGTTTGTGTCGTAAAGTGTATTGAAGTCGAATCCTGCTCCGGGTGTGTCGAGGGTGTCGCCTCCGACTTCACCGGTACCAGCAATGTCAAGAAGCTCGCGTAGTTCTGCCTCACCACCAGGGCAGCCAAGATCCGCGAGAGACATCGAGAAGGGAAAGTGCTTGAGAAATTTTTTCGGAGCTTGACTTTTTGTGAGATGGGGTGCCTTAAAAGTGTCTTGACTGGTAACCCTGATTAATATGAGATGTTGCTTTCCACACTTTATGAGTCAACCTTACGCAATTTGTTAACACGTGGAATCTGGCTGCGAAATTCTTGAATCTTCAGGGTGTGTCGTTGTTACGCGTACTTCTTACAGGTAAACATCTCAATTTGCATACATCAGCGTCCAACTAATGTCTACAACACCCACATGCGTGCTCTGCGAATCCAACTGGAACTGATATTTTTGCGGGTAAACTTGAATCGCCTTTGAGAGTAGCAGTATTTGCGCGATACCAGTGTAGGTAGGTTTGTACCAGCATTTGCCCGGCCAGACTGTGACACTGTATAGTATCTAGCATTATGTCTTTTGATTTATTAATTGGAAGCTTGTGCATTCTACATAACTGTTTAAGATGAGAAACTATGATTTTATCTGCTTCTTTATCATTAGCACCACTTGATAGCATTGTCCACAGTGATGCTTTTGGAATTGCACACCCTGTGGGGTGCAAGATAGGCTTATGTTTCTGAAAATTTTGCATTTGCGTTATTTTTTTGAAAAAATGAGTCTTGATCAAGGAACCACGGTGGACTCACTATTAAGGGAATGTTTGTATCGTGATATCGCTACTGCAATATATTACAACAGATTATCGTTCAGCACAGATGCATTCGATCATCTTGTACAGCAGACTCTTCACTATCCCGACACAGAGAAAGTTGCGCTGTTGATAGACAAAGAACTTGAAGAGATTAAGAATGAGGATCAGATAAAATTTGAGATGCATATCGCAAAATGGCAAATGTGGATTCGACATTTTACTACTTCATGTGCGTCGAATGATAAGTAGATGTTAATGTCGTGAAAGGATAGTTCTAAAAGCTTTGCATTTTTTAAAAAAATGGTAACGACAGATATTTTTCTTGCCGATTTGGACTTTTATGTTTCAATCGATCGGGTGTACGATCTTTTTCATCAATATGGCATTCAACCTATGAGAGTGCACTATCGAGTCTGTGTAGAAGTTGACCGCGTTAACTCGAACAAGATCAATAATAATCCAATTAGTTTTGTTGGTGCACATTCTAAACGTTCATTTTTTGTGTTAGATAATTTGGACTACACTCGCAAACCCCAAATACGAATGTTGCAACAGCGTATTTCTGCTCTAGAAATGCGAATTTGCAAGCTAGATATGCAGATTTCACAGTTGACTCAATCTCTTCACGCGGCGAAACAATCTATGAATCAGGCTAAAATTATTGACGGTCAAGAAATAAGGCGTCTGAATTGCAAGTTCAACGAGATGATTTGGAAAGGTAATGGCGAAGTATATTTATCCGCCCCTCCGTCTCCGTCTAAATGTGCATCGATTGTAAATGTCGAATGGTGAAACTAGATGTCAATGTTAATGCGTGAAAAGTATTGTCTGTATTTTAGATATCGGAATAACATTTGTGAGCGTAGGTAGGAAGATTTCTGCAGGTGATACTTCCAATGCGTTCACGACTTGAAATAATTTTATTTACATAGTATATGTATATCAGCCTCTTTAGCTCAGTTGGTAGAGCGCGGGACTTTTAAATAATTAAAGGAATCCCGTGGCCGCGGGTTCGAGCCCCGTAGGAGGTATTTTTGAGAGAAAGATCAAGCGTGTGATCAACACAATTTAGTCGACTTTACTTTAACACAACAACCTGTAACACAACTTACACCACAAAAGCTTATTCATATAAGCTGAAGATTCAAGCTTCGACCTTTGTCGAATACACTATGCATAGTGTTTCAAATGCATTTATGACATCCAATCCACGCTGTAAATTTGACAGAGAGACGTTAGAACGGCCTATTAGATTTTTATATGTTTGTGCATTTGATCATAGTATTGGGCGAACTTGTCGTCATTTTCATTGTCGTCATTTTCGTCGTCCGTATCCATGTCTTCAGAGTCATCTTCCACATCATCATCGGGATCCTCGTCGGAAGAATCGCTTCCTTCGAGAAACAGTTTGAGTTGGTTTGAAGGTCCGGTTGATGATACGGTCAAGGTCGGTTGCGATGAATAATCTGATGCTCCCTTCAACAAATCTGCGAAGCTCACACTTCCAAAGTGTGTCTTGACAGGCTGCTTATAAACATCTGTGAAAGTCATGATTCGAGTGCGCGATCTGTTGTCCGAAGTCTTTGCTTCTACCCATTCTTCTGCACCACGCTTGTTGCCAAAAAACTCAAAGAACTCCGACTCCGTGTAAGCTTTTCCGTCACGAGCAAGCCGTGTTTCAAGCTTGAGAGGTGTCGATTCCTTATTCTGCTCAGGCGTCTTGTCCTTCTGCTTGGACTTCTCCTGCTCAGGCTTTTTGTCCTTCTGCTTGGACTTCTCCTGCTTCGGTAAGGACTTGTTATTCAAGAGAGGAAATGGATCGTCAGGGATTGTAAGCTCAGTCTCCTGCTCGGCGTCTTGCTGCTTTAAGCCATAAGTTTTCCATCCATTGTCGTCTGTAATGAGCTTCTTGCGCTCGCGCTTCAACTTTGGCGGCTCGATTGACGGTGACGGGGTAATAAGGGTGTTTTGTTGCTGGGGCATGGGCTTGATGAACTGGCATTTTGAGTAGGGGTTTTGGATACGAGCATTGTAAGGGTTGCCGTTCTCTTGCATCTTGTCGACGAATTCTTTGCAAGATTTCATATTGATAAAGTGGACATTGCAAGACCATGTACCGTTCTCTCTCGTTGAGACATGAGGATTGACGTAGCCGACTTTACCAAACTTGATTGCATTGAGCTCTTTCTTGATGTAATTGATCTTGCCTTGTATTATGAACCACTTGGAAGCCCCCTCTACATCTTTAAGAGCTGGCAGGTTTTCCATGTACATGTCGGCGTCAACCAGTTCCTCCTCCCACGGATGATGCATAAAAGCGCACTCTGCACCAAATTTGCAACCTTTCGGCGTGTTGAAGTTATAGCACGGCGTGTGTAATCTCTGCAGCCATATCGGTTTCTCCTTGATGTTGTTGAGCTGTGTCGAAAGCTTTTCCTCTTCACAAGAATTGATTGACTTAACGTCGTCAAACACTATATCTTCTTTCTTTGACGCCTTTTTGAATTTCTTTGGTGAGAATTTCTTTGGCGAGTAGTTCGGGCCGAGTCTGCTTCCGATGGATGCTCCAAGCGATGTATTGCTGAAGAATGTGCCTGTTGTTGTACGCCAGAAAGGGTTGCCCATTACGGGCTGTCAGATAAATATTTTTTGGAAAAATTTCGAGTAATTACTCTTGCGTGTCCTATCTGATGAAAGGCACTTCAGCAAAATGTCCAAAGTGTGGTAAGGAGTATGCTATCAACAGAAGCTTAGGACGCGTGCGCAACCACAAACCCTGCTTCAATAGTGAAAGTGTAGCCACTCAAAACAAGGACGCGAAGTTTAGGGTCGTTCCTGCACTTCCTCCTGCAAATAATTATTCAACGTTAATACATAGACTTGAGGCAGAACGTATTGATTCGGAACGAAAGCAACAAGAGGACGAATATCTACGCAACGCTGCTTTCAACGATCGTATTCTCAATGAACTCGCAGAAGCACACCGACTGAAATGTTTAGAAGAAGAACGTGTGAAAGTCGAACAAGCTGCTATAGATGAGGCGAATGCTATGATTAAGGCTGAGAAAGAGCGCGAGAGGCAAGAACAAGAGCGCCGGCGAAATGCTCCAATGGAGTTAGCAGATCACATGATGAATACAGAGTTTGTAAATGATGTGAATATACAGATTTCCTATGTGAACTATCTTGGACATTTTCAAGTGCTTGAGAGACATCGGAATGATATTAAAATATGTAATACAAAGCGTATGGAGAAAATGGCGCAGCCTACAGTATATGATGAGCTTCGTGATAACATATGGCCCGCTCTTTATCGACTTAGTGCCGAGCAATCAGAAGTCATTGAAACGATTCACAAGCTTTCTTTGTGCTCTACTAAGACTAAGTTTAAGAGCGCTATATCTACGCGAATTCGCGTACGCAAGAATCAATTGTCAGAATTAAGGCGCAAGATCGCTCTACTTGGAGCAAGGCAGAAAGAGCTTGTTTGGGTAAATGTAAAGTAAGCAAGAGCTTGTCTTATATAAATGGGAGTAAAGTAAATTGTTAGAGAGAGGTCTACTTGCACCTTTTATATGTCAACCTTTCTTCAAAAGCACAAAAAAAATTTATTCGCACATGATATTGAAATGCTCCAGTGCTTGTATCCTTTAACTGGATACCTTTCGTGGTATTGGAAAGCTAAGGGTTTGTTTAATTGGCCGACTTTTTAGTTCAAGATCAAGATATTCATTGAACAAGATCATTTCTTCATGGCAACACAAGTCCGAAAGCGTAATGCTTGGTTGTTGCGTAATGCTTGGTTGTTGCGTAATGCTTGGTTGTTGCGTAATGCTTGGTTGTTGAGTAATGCTTGGTTGTTGCGTAATGCTTGGTTGTTGCGTAATGCTTGCTTGTTGTATAATTCTTGATTGTTGTATAATAATTCTTGCTTGTTGTATATATTCTATCTGCATAATAATGCTTGCATGCTGCATACCGTGTGCGTATCCTTCTTGATATCCTTCTGTATAATAATGATTCCAATGCATTTTTTTGAAAAAAAATAGTATGAGCGCAAGTGCGAGCATTGACATTCTTAAGCAGGATTCTGTTACATACACATATGAGCCGGTTGAGGAAGACGACGACGACGAGATTCCGTTGCCTCCGAACGCAATCCAAGTGCGCGACTATGAAATCGAGGATCTTAAAACCAAGATGCGGGAACTTAAAGAAGAGAACGCAAAGCTGCGCCAAAAGGTTGCCAAACTTGAAGCAGAGCAGTCTGAAAGCAAGGAGTACATTAGAAGTTGTTTATCGAGTATTGTAAACAGAAAGTCCGGACTTGAGCCATAGCGTATTCATGCGGATAAACTCACACACTAAACACCCACCAAAAGAAATTACAACAGCTGTTTCTCTGACGGTGACGACAGGACCTCGCTTCTGGCAACGGCGCCGGGGTTGGATGTGCAAATACGGATCCGTATGAATTACAACACCTTAACCCACCGTGGCTCAAGTCCAGACTTTCCGTTTACTATACGGATCTTCTTCACAATATATTGGCCACTTGGTTGAAGTATCGGTTGCGGTTCGCATTTGGAAAGCTTTCCGCCGCATGCCGTGTTGTAGTACCACGACGCACTCAGACGAATTCCGCCATTCTTGACGCTTTTGATAGGCGTGAGCTTCTTCATCTGAAATGTATTCGCTGTACATGACTTCCCTTTCTGATTGTAACCATTGAATTTCGGTTTGACTTTCTTTTGTGCGTTACGCTTGGCAGCACGAGCCTTCTTCTTCTTCATCTCTTCCCAAATTGCCTTGCCCTTACGCGAATTCGCCTCATATTTCCGCCACGTCTTCGGATCAGTACGCTTAACCATTGCTTGATTTTTTCAGAAAAAACGAGAAAAGTTGATTAACATATCATGGAAACATTCCTTAAATTTCTAGCAACCGTAGTGAGACGATTTTTTCTTTATGTTCTATCCGTGACTATTTGAGGGCAGGGTTGCGTGACAAGATATACCACAAACTATGCTTCGAAACACGACAATGCGTTGGACTTGCTCGACCGTGTGAGACACTGCCTCTACTGTCAATGGTTTTACGCGTGATTCTGCTTGTTGAGAACAGACCAGCCTCGCGCTTGGTCTTTGTTCTCTTTGCTTTTCATGGGGTCCTCCTCCTGAATCGTTGCAATTGAAGGACGTGTCACATTTGGAAAATGTGTCATGGAGTTGTACATGACTGTCATGTGAATGGGTGTCATGTCAATGACATTATGGATATGCTTACGCCGATTGCGAGACGCATGGTGGCGCTGCGAAAGCATGGCAATTCTTTGAATGTCGACGATGCGAAGGTGAAGTTGCACATGTCCCGAATGGACGGTGATGATGGCGACGACGAACATGAAGTGGAATCATTTTTATTTTTTTTTTGAAAAAATGCAGTTTAAAATGCGGCATGATGATAATGTTCGAGGCGGCAGTCATTTTGCTTGCCTTTCTAAAAAGTTTAAAATGCGGCATGATGATAATGTTCGAGGCGGCAGTCATTTTGCTTGCCTTTTTAAAAAGTTCAAAACGAAGCATGAAGATAATATTCGAGGCGGCAGTCACTTTGTTTACCTTTCTAAAAAGTTTAAAACGCGGCATAAAGATAATGTTCGAGGCGGCAGTTATTTTCTTTCTTTCAAACCAAAATACAAATGATGACAAATATGATCCGGCTGCACTCTTATTTAAAATAAGTTGAGACCACCATTCCTTTTACCAACACAACATTCATCGCAAGCGATGTCATAATTCCCATATAAAATACTTGAGTGACTTCCACACAAATACATTAGATGTAGTGATACTTTTATCGGCCAACTTAATCGGCTGCGGCAATCTCTTCATTATCATTTTCAGCAGAAACGTTGATTCGAATCAACGCTGCCATTCTGGGCAGAATCTCTGGATGAATATCCATGTTCTGCATAGCAACATATCCTTTCTCAAACACACTTGCAGGAATATTCTTTGAGTTACTCTCTCCCATTTTGACAGCGTCTTCTACAGAACTCGGAATGAATTGCACCAGAATAAAATCCTCCTTGAATTGGTTGTACATGTTAATGTGATCAGTGTAAACATTCGGATTGGCTACCAGAACAACCTTGCTCCGATTCAGTAACGCATTGCAAGTTTTGCCCTGACACTGCTGGTGAGCCCACTTCAAATTACTGACATCAAACTTGTACTTGTCACCTTTAGTAAAGAAATCGTCAACCGAGCAAATCACAAGTCTTTTGCCTATCTTGGTTGACAGTTTACATGTGAATAAATCACGTCCCCAATCTCCATATCCAATTGTGAGTATGAGACGATTTGCAAACTGCTTATTACCTTTGCATAAATCATCAACGCAGATCAATGCCTCTTCTATTGTCATATCGGATTGGAACGGCGCTGGCTTCAAGGATTTGTTGTTGTGTTTGATGTTGACCTTCGCAAAAATCTTGTCAAGCGACATACTTTTTTTTGAAAAAAAATCTTTCGACAAATGTCTTCTCAATCTTCTGCTCCTCAGCTGAGTTCTGCGCTGCCATACACAGGCAAAGGAAAAGGAAAAGGTCATTTTGGTAAGAAAATGCTATCACGAAAGTCTCTAAATTCTAAAGTTATAAATCCTGTGCTAGGTCTAACCAAACCTTCAGTACGTAGATTATGCAGACGTGGAGGCATCAAACGGATTTCTGGAGACATTTACGACGAATCTAGAAGTGTTCTAAAGGCGTTCATCGACAATATAGTGAAAGATGCATTATCTTATTGTGCACATGCAAGGCGCAAGACGGTCATCCCCCTTGATATAATCTATGCTCTAAAACGTCAGGGCAAAACCTTGTATGGATTTGGAGGGTAGCCTAGGTAGATCAGTTCCTCTGATTGAAGGGCTAGTCTGAGAAGCGTAGGTTAAGAATTTCTCAGATAACTCACTCACAAAATCTCTTTCAACGCGTTTTCATTTGTATGCAGTTTCATTTGTATGCAGTTTCATTTGTATGCAGTTTCATTTGTATGCAGTTTCATTTGTATGCAGTTTCATGTGTATGCATTTGAGTTCATGATTCATCGCGGTAGTTCTTTACATGTCTTAGCACTGAAAGACATGTCTATCACCTGTCTTGCAAAAAAATGAAGTCTTCACCACCTGTGCATTTTGCATTCCAACCCTTGTTGATACAGTTCTTGCACATTTTGCGGCCAGGGTATGTAGCCTTAAGGTACTCACAGCTGTGATGGGAGAGTTTGAGGTATCTGTGATCAGGCATTGTGTATACCCTTCTGACTACCCCTCTTTTATGGATGCTCATTTGCACTTCTTTCTGTGCGATGTTGCACATAGTGTACGGGTTGTTGCTTTTCTTAGAAGATGGAGACGAAAGAAGCGTAGGATCAAAAGCTTTCAACCACATCCATTCGATTGTGTCGGGAAGGTTTCAAAGACAAAAGGAACTTTGTTCATATCGGCCGTCGTGATGACATTTCCCTTTGAATCGATTCCAATGTGCTTTATGTCGATTCCGTCAGGGTTGGGAGGATTCTTCCAGCAGTATTTAAGAGCTTCTTGTGCTGTATCAAACGGAGTTTCTGAATATAAAGTAACGTCTGTCTGGTTATTCTTGCTTTTGCTTTTGCGCTTCTGTATTTGACGCTTCTGTATAGTGCTCTGTATTGTAGTGAACTTTGTATGGTTGACATGACTAGGCGGCTCGATTGTGTTTGCAGCAGCGCATAGACGCAGCATATTGATGCATCGATTATCATTGTCAACGTTATGAAGAACGTTACATTTTGGTGTCGTACTTTTTGCGATTGCATATTCAGTAGTCTTTTCTGGTGTCCTATTGTACGAAAGAAGCGTAGGAGAACCGCGAGTAGGCGTTGTCGGTGGTGAATTGGTACTCATAAGAGCTTATGATCGTCTTGAATGAACTTCCTTGAAGGATTTTTTTGGAAAAAATGGATGATGATGATGAAAAGTAAAGTAAAGTAAAGTGAAGGGAAGAGATAAGTATCTTTCTTAAGTCATCTACTTTACTTTAATCCCATTCACTTTCTTCTTTATCTCTTTTTCTCTTATGATTTGCTGAATCATGCCACACATAGAACAGCTTTCTACACGATGATGAAGGTATACAATTTTGATCATGTTTATACTTGTCGTATTCATCTATAAGCAAGGACAACATGAGTTTTTCTCCTTTAAAGAATGGTTCTGCAAGCCAGTTGATTTTACCATTTCTGATTTGATCAAATGCAATATGTCTGAAGTCATTTGCTGAAATTACTTGTTGTAGTTGTTCCATAACTACTGCATATAATTCAGGAAAGCAGTCTGAATTGAAAGGGTAGTTTTGATTTATATGTTCAAGATAGTCTCCTACAGATCGTTTGATTTGTATAGAGTAGTCTTCCAATGCTCGAGCTCTGCTAATATGATAGTCCTGTTCGCATTGTGCAATTTTGCGGGCAAGCATTTTTTCGAAAAAAATATGGCTGAAAATATGCAGAAAAGAAAAAGGGGTGAGACTACGAACCTTCTTCAATGGGTTCGTGATGCTAAATGTGAGCTTCACGATTCGGATATGCTGCTTGATATTGACGACAAACATATGGATGTATGGGATGTCACATTTAAGCTAGATATGTTTGCATCTTCTGTATCTGGTTTAGGCTTTGAAGTGTTGGGGGACGACGGTTGGATTTGCATAAGTCAAGATGTCA
>MDSX01087469.1_pt1 | contig 12942 bp, 7 predicted proteins | sample 811141 | NCBI WGS metagenome assembly MDSX01 (sample SAMN05326642, study PRJNA326480) | marine metagenome | isolation source: seawater | place: Atlantic Ocean: South East | collected 2010
CAATTGATACAATTAAATCCACAGCGGTACTTGACGGTTCGATAACAAGTGATGATTTATCTTATCCTTTAACTGGATTTTCATCTACTGGTATTGATGATAACGCAACCTCAACAGCAATAACGATTAGCAGTGATGAAGAAGTTTTACTTGGTAAGACTACAAACGCTCAACAGACAGCAGGGACAACTCTATACCAAAGTGGTCAAATATATGCAACTGCGGCTGGTTCACACCCTCTGGTATTAACTCGTAAAACTAATGATGGCGCATTATCTCTTTTCTATAAAGATACAAATGAAGTAGGTCGTATTGATGCAAACGGCGGCTCTATTATTGTAGGGTCTGGTAACACTGGGTTATATTTTGATGATGGTTCAGACAGGTTAATACCAGTAGACCCAGCATCATCAAGCGGCAGAGACAATGCTGTTAATTTGGGTGGCGGTTCAGAACGCTTCAAAGACCTCTACCTCTCAGGTGGAATATACCTCGGCGGTACTGGTTCAGCTAATAAGTTGGATGATTATGAAGAAGGCACTTTCACTCCGTCACTGATTACTGGCACAGTAAATGGTAAGTTTGGGCATTATACTAAAATAGGAAATATTGTTATAGCACGTATAGAAATGGGAGACTTTTCAAATACATCAGCTAATTCAAACATAGAAGTCAATAACCTTCCTTTTACATCATCAAGTTCATCATCAACTGGTTCAACTGGAAGTGTATTTTGCCGATACTGCACCAGAATACCAAACGCAACTTATGTTGGGAATAGCGATACACGCATGGTAATGTGGCAAAGTAGCTCAGGGTCATACGTTACAGTGAAACATGCTGATTTAAACTCAGGTTCGGCGTACTTTTATATTCAAGTTATATATGAAGCAACATAACTCTTTCAGAGATTGGGTTGGACAGGTGACATGCTAAGTCACGATAATTAAATAGGAGACAAAAAATGGCTATTACAAAAAGAACAGAACAAGATAAAATTGAAGTGGTTGGCGAATTCAAGCATATTCAAGTGAGAACAGCTACGGTGATTGAAGAGGATGGTGTTGAACTATCTCGTTCATACCATAGACATGTTGTAGCACCAGATGCAGCTGATGCAGAAGTTGCTGCTGAGAGTGCAGACGTACAAGCAATGGTTACACAGTTTCATACTAGTGCAGTAAAGACTGCATATGCAGAACACATTGTTGCAAACAACCCTGCTGGTGAAGACGAATAAATAATCTTGTAATATAGGAAAAAAACAATGGCAGCGATAATCACTGAAAAATTCAGACAACACAATGCAGACCAGTTTCATGAGTCATTCTCGGAAGCTTCTGCATCCAATTACTATTTGTTTATTGGTAAGAGTTCACCTTTTACTGCAACAACTAGTGGTGGGGCTGATACAACTCCACCTGTACCACAGGATACTGTAACAGTAGAAAGTTACAAGTGGGACTCGATGCTCGCTGCCAAAAGAATTGGTTCTACAGACGTTTCATACGTTATTCCTCGTAGAACATATTCCAATGGTGTTGTTTATGATATGTATGAACATGACGTAACTTCAACAAACCCAGCAACATCTAGTGCAACTAATTTGTACGACTCAACTTTTTACTTTATGACTGCTGAATATAAAGTATATAAAGTTCTTGATAACAATAATGGTGCTGCGATTGCAGCTGGTGTTGCAGGGCCAACATCAACATCATCTACTCCATTCTTTGAGGGTGGATATTATCTGCAATACATGTACACACTTACAACTAATGAAGTTAATAAGTTTGTAACATCAGATTTTATTCCAGTGAAAGTAAACTCTACTGTTTCTGCTGACACTGTAACTGCATCTGGTGATACTGCACCTTATCATGGCGCTCCAGTAAAGGTTCTTAGAACAACTGCTGGTTCTGGTTATTCAAATACTAACGGCACAAATGGTGCTGGTGGAGCTGGTGGAATTTACTATGCACCTATTCTTGGAAATGGTATTGGCGGTAAAGTTAAGATTGTTGTCTCTGGTGGCGAGATTAAAGCTTTTGGTTCTAATGCAACAACCAATTCACAAATAGAAGCGCCTGGAGAAGGTTACACTTATGGTGTTGTAAACCTAAACAAAGTATACTCTAATGCGGCCTTGACTACTGCTGTATCAATTGGTTCTGGTTCTGGTGGTGCAGTTGTACCAATCATATCGCCTCAAGTTGGACATGGTTTTGATCCTGTATCAGAATTAGGTGGACACTTCGTTATGATGAACACTAAACTAGAACAAACAGAGACAGATGACTTTGCAATTGGAAACGATTTCAGAGAAGTTGGTATTGTTGTAGACCCAACAAATGCTGGTACAACAACAGTTGCAACTGCAACACAAACAAGAATGACACATGCAGTTAAGTTTGCATCTACAAGTGGAACATTTGAACCAGACGAAAAGATTACGCAATCTGGAAACAATGCTACTGGTAGAGTAGTAGAGTATGATAGTGCAAATAAAATTTTATATTATCAACAAGAACAGTGGGAAAACTATGGAATCGATTCTAACGCTTCCTCTTCCACATATCTTACTAAGGTTTCGTTCAGTGGAACTAATACTATCTCAGGTGCTACATCTAGTGCATCTGGAACACCAGTTTCTAACTCTCCCACAGAAACACTAAGTAATGGTGGTACTATTGCGTTTAGTGCTGGCGGCGGTGGATTTGCCGTACCAGAACTAGAAACAGATAGTGGAAAAATAATTTATGTAGAAAATAGAAGACCAATTTCTAGAGCTTCAGACCAAACAGAAGATATCAAAATTGTAATCGAATTCTAATCATAACAGGAATGTGAAATAAATGGCTACCAACTTTAATGTAAACCCATACTATGACGATTTTGACAAGACTAAGAACTTTCATCGTGTCATGTTTCGTCCTGGCTATTCAGTTCAGGCAAGAGAACTTACACAGTTACAAACTCTTATCCAAAGACAAATTAATAACTTTGGTGAACACATTTTTGAGCAAGGTTCAATGGTTATCCCTGGCGATATCAACATTGACATGGAATATCATTATCTTAAAATTGAATCAATTTACAATGCACAAGATGTAGAAGTCTATAGAACAAACTTTAAAGATAAGATTATTACTGGACAAACAACAGGAGTTCAGGCAAAAGTAATTGGTACAGTCGCATCAACAGATGATGACCCTATCACTCTTTACATTAAATATGAAAACTCTGGTACAGATGGAGAGACAAAAGTTTTTGCAGATGGTGAAACTATTCTTTCTACAAATGCAGATAATACAACAACAAAAAATCCATTACTCACAACCAATCAAACCATAGAATATGGTGCTCAGATTCAAGGAACTGGTAGTCCTGTTGGAACTGGCTCTGCTATGTTGGTACATGCTGGTGTATATTTTGTAAATGGTTTCTTTGTAGAAAATACTGAACAGGTTATTCTTCTAGACAAATATTCTGCAACTCCTTCTTACAGAATGGGTTGGACAATTACAGAAAGTTTTGTAACACCAGAAGAAGATAGTTCTCTATTAGATAATGCAACAGGCACATCAAACACTAATGCTCCTGGCGCTCACAGATTTAAAATCAATCTTACTCTAACTAAGAAAACACTTGAAGCAACAGATGATACAAACTTCTTAGAACTTGCTCGTGTGAACGGTGGGGTGATTGAACAGTTTAAAAAGTATGCAGACTATAGTGAACTTGAACATACTCTTGCTCGTAGAACAATGGATGAGAGTGGAAGTTATGAAGTTCGTCCATATCAATTAGAGACTCGTGAACATTTGAACGATGGAACTAATCGTGGTATCTATGCTGCAGCAAATGGTGGTGACGTTGATAAAGTAGTATTTGCAATTGAGCCAGGAAAAGCATACGTTGATGGATATGAACTTGAGACAATAACTTCACAATTTGTTAAGTCTGATAAACCAAGAGACTTTGCTCGTGTAACTGACAAACCTATTCAAACTCCTATTGGTAACTATGTTCTCGTAACAAATGTTACTGGTTCTCCAGAGATTGATGAGTTTGAACCTATTAATTTGTATAATGATGTATTGGGAGTTGCTGGTTCTGGTACTATAGTTGGTACTGCAAGAGTTCGTTCTTTCATATTACATGATGGTGATTTCACAGGAACGCTTTCTCAAACAAAATTCAAACTTGGATTATTTGATATAGACTTAAATGATGGTATAGATTTTGAAAGAGATGTTAAACACTTTGAAAATTCTGGTAATACTTTTTCTGCAAACGTAAGTCCTAATTTCGTATCTCTATCGGGAACTGCAACATCGTCTTCTAGTAGTACAACTGTAACTGGTACGAGTGGTTCTTTGTTTGGCCAACAACTGGTTGCTGGTGATGTAATATATCTAAATGATGTATTAATTGGTCGTGTAGCAACTACTCCGACTTCAAACACATCATTAACATTAACAGGAAACGCTGCATCAACAATAACGAATGGTGGGATTAAAAGATTTTCATCTACCCTAGTTCGTCCAGATCAAAAGTTACTTGTGTTCCCAACTAACTTCTTTAGAGTTAGAAAACTTCGTGGTGACTCCACTTCAAATCCAGACAACGAAAAATCTACTGCATATACAGTAAGAAGAAAGTTTGCTGCTGATACAGTTAGTAGTGGTTCAATCCAGTTCACAGTGGCTGGTGCAGAAGAGACATTCTTATCTACCGCAAACTTACAGAACTTTGTTTTAACTATTAATACGGCAACTGGTGGGTCTGCAAGATCTGCTGGAGACATTTTGGATATTGGTTCAAGTAATTTATCTCTAAGTTCTTCTGACAGAACAATTACTATTAGTGGATTGAATTCACTTTCTAATAGTCCTTGTACAGATGGTGACACTGTAGATTTCATTGCATCAATTCGTAAGAGTGCAAATGATGCTACAGAGAAATCTAAGACACTTGTTAGTGATGCTACAATAGATATAACAGGTCAGAGTTCAGTACAAAACACAGAAATTACATTAGGCAAATCTGATGGATACGTCCTCAAATCTGTTTCAATGTCAGTTGGTGGTTATGGTTCATACTCTGCTTCAAATGCAATTGATATCACAGATAGATATGACTTTGACAATGGTCAAAGAGATGCATTCTATGATCTTGCAAGAGTTAAATTGAAGTCTGGACAACCAGCTCCAACTGGTTCTTTGCGTATTACTTTCGATTATTTTAATCATACTGCCGGAGATTATTTCTCCGTAGACTCCTATGATGGTGTTGTTACCTATGTGAATATTCCAACTTACACTTCTGCTAATGGCGATGGTAACTTTTATGAACTACGAGATTGTGTGGATTTCCGCCCTCGTATTGATGATACAGGTGTGAACTTTACAAACGCATCTGCTAGTCTCGCAGAACTTCCTGCTATTGGTACAACAATGGAAGCTGACTTCTCTTATTTCCTTGCGAGAAAAGATTTGATATTCATGGACAGACTTGGTGAATTTGATATTATTAAAGGTGTACCAGCTTTAGACCCTGTTATTCCTCAACAACCAGATAATGGTATGGTTTTATTTGAAGTAACTTATGAACCATATGTTGTAAGTCTGAATGAGATTTTGGTTAAGAAGATAGACAATCGTAGATATACGATGCGTGATATTGGAAAACTTGATAAGAGAATTTCAAACTTAGAATATTATACTTCACTCAATCTTCTAGAAAAAGAAACTGCTGATCTTGTTATCAAAGACTCTGCTGGTTTTGATAGATTAAAGAATGGTTTTGTTGTAGATAACTTTACTGGCCACATTATTGGCGATATTAAAAACCCAGACTATAAACTTGCGGTTGATATGACAGAACGTGAAGCTCGTCCAATGGCATTTACTGATAATGTTAGTATGATTGAATCTAGTGATAATGATACCACAAGAACGAGTGCAAATTATGTTATGCACCAAGATGGTATTATCACACTTCCATACACACATGTAAGTCATATTAATAATCCATATGCATCCGACAGTTTTGATACAAACCCATATAAGGTTGCTGCATTTACTGGTGAAGTTAAACTTGTTCCATATTCAGATGATTGGAACGATGTAACTCGTAGGCCAGATGTAGTTGTTAATGACGATAATAACTTTGATGTTATTCGTGAACTTGCAGATGCATCTGGTGTTACAGGAACAGTTTGGAATAACTGGCAAGACAACTGGTATGGACGTAGACGCCAAGTTGGTACAGATATATTAAGTAGAACAAATAGTACATCTTCTAGAAGAGTTGCTGGTGGTACTTCATTCACTACAACACAAACAACTAGAAGTAGACAAGTGTTCTCACAACAAGTGGGTCAAGTTCGTTCTGGTATTAGAACTCAAATTCAATCAAGTGTTGAATCAAATAATCTTGGTGATAGAATTACAAATATTTCTATGATACCATTTATGAGAGCTCGCCCAATTTCATTCGTTATTGGAAACTTGAAACCTAAAACAAAACTTCATGCTTTCTTTGATAATGAAACAGTTACAACTCTTTGTCGCCCTGCCGATTTATTTGAAGTATCGGGTTCAAACATTGCACTAGACCCATTTAGTATTCAATCGCCTGGTTCATCAGGTTCAACAGATTCTGGTCGTATTGATCCTGTATCAGAAGACTCTGTACAGGCATTCAACTTTGGTGATATTATTAGAAACCAAACTCAAAGTGCAAGTTCTATTTCTGGCATTGTTAAAAATAGTTCTACTGTTGCAACTATAACTGTTGCAAGTACATCAGGCATTCGCCCTGGCCATCATGTAAGACTAAGTGGTATTGGTGGTTCTACTAGACTTAACTATAGAAATTCTAGAAAAAATAATTATCTCGTAACTTCTGTTTCTGGTAATACATTTACAATCACAGAGATTGATGGTTCTAGTCTTGGAACTATCAGTTCGTATACAAGTGGTGGTTCTTGTCAGAGATTACAGGCTTCTGCACATGTATCTAAACAAACAGTTACAGAAGATGGTGGTAATAATAGACAACTTTCTCTTGTAAATATTATAAATGGTTTCAGTGTAAGTGATGTTCTTACTGGAACTCTTAATAGAAAATCTGGTGGAATTAACCAAGTAACTGTTGTGGGAATTAACGGTAGTACATCAACCACAACTAATCCTTCAGTAAAAACTGATGCAAGTGATTTAGTTACAGATCATCTCGGCAACATGGTTGGAGTTTTCTACATTCCTAATACCGAATCTCTTCGTTTTAGAACTGGAGAACGTATATTCAAAGTTATTGACAATGTAAATGCTAGTACTGAAAAGGGTGCATTTACATCTCAGGCAGAAAAGATTTATAGTGCTACAGGTATTGCTGAAGAAAGAGAACAAACCATTCTTAATGTAAGAAAGGCTGAGTTTGTTCGTGACCGTAGACAACAAAATAGAAATGTTAATAGAACACTTCGTAGTGGTGTAAATACTTCTTCAAGGGCAATTGGAAGTAGGTTTGTTGCCGATCCTCCACCGCCGCCACCGCCACAACAAAGAGGTGGAGGTGGAGGATTTCATGATCCACTTGGACAAACATTTCTCAACAAAGGTGAAGAAGGTGCATTCGTAACTAAACTAGACCTGTTCTTCCAGACAGCTGGTACACGACCTGTTTATGTTCAGTTAACAGATACTATTGATGGACACCCATCCAATAAAATTATCGCACAAAAAATACTACAGGTTGAAGACATTAATGTGTCTGATGATGGTTCTGTTGCAACAACATTTGAATTTGACTCTCCTGTATACCTCAAGGATGACATTGAATATGCATTCCTTGTGAAGGTTGATGAACCTGGCTGTAGAGTATTCTTCTCAGAAGTTGGTGCTACAAACCTTGCTGATGGACGTTTGATTTCTTCAAACCCATTAACAGGTACGTTGTTCTTATCTCAGAATGGTTCTGTATGGACACCACACCAGTATCGTGATGTTAAGTTTACTTTGTATCGTGCAAGTTTCAACGCTGCGGTTATTGGTACTCCAACATTTGTTAATGATAAAGTTTCTAAACAAAAACTACAAACTAATCCATTTGAAGTAAATACAAACTCAACAGAGATTCGTGTTCTTCAGAAAAATCATGGATTTAAAACTAACGATAAAGTTAATATTACAGGTGTTGTTGATGGAGTTTATGGTGCTAATAGTTCTACTGTTGGTATCGACTCAGAATTCTTTAATGCAACTCACACAGTAAATAATGCAGATATTGATAGTTACACTATTACTGTTGCTAACTCAGATATCGAAGGTGGTACAGTTGCAAGTCTTACTCACGACTTTGTGGGTGGTTCTAATATTCTGGCTTCTAGAAATATTGCTGCAGATGTTGTACAGTTATCAGTATCGCAAGTTAAAATTCCTGGCACAGATATTCAGTATCGTTGGACAGGAACAGATGTTGGGTATTCAAAAAATGCAACAACATTTATTTCTGAAAACTCAAACTACTATCCTACAGAAAGAGAAGTTGTCTTTTCTGAAGAAAATCAAAACACAAGTTTGAATGGTGGTAGAACTAATAATATTATCTCTGGTACATCTGCGAATGTTGTTTGTAATATGTCAACAACGTCAACATTCTTAACACCAGTATTAGATTCAGAACGTGTATCATTATGTTTGACTTCTAATAGAATATCTAATTATTCTAGAAGTTCTTATAATAACACTACACTAGATGATAGAGTTGCTTCTAATGCAACAGGTTCTATAGTGTTTAGTGCAACTAATAAAACAATGTCTACTAGTGTTGCTGGAGTTAAAGCTGAGTTCTTAACATTGGATATTGGTAAAGATATTACTATCGCAAGTACTTCAAATAACAATACATCCTTTACGATTGCAAGTATTTCTTCTGATGGTTCAACAGTTGGATTAACAACGGCTCCAACAAATGAAACTACAAGTGCTGCTGTGATTACACAACATGAAAGATATCTAGATGGTATTGCTCCTACAGGAACAGTGAACGCATCAAACTATATCACTAAGAGATTTAGTTTAGATAACCCTGCTACTGCACTGAAGATTTTGTTTGAAGGTAACAGGCCTGACCCATGTTTAATTGATGTGTACTATAAGATTATTGAAGAGGGTGATGTAAGAGATTTTGATACAATCCCTTATGTTCTAGGAACACCAGATATTGTTGATGTACCAGATGAGAACCCACAGTTGTTTAGAGAAAGAGAATATACCATTTCTGGTTTAAATTCTTACTCAACTGCAGCAGTTAAAATTGAATTTAAATCGACTTCAACCATAGAAGTTCCAAGGATTAAGAACCTTAGAATTATTGCGTTGGCATTATAATGGATAGATTAAAAGTAGAAGGACACAGTGGACTAGAGAGAGATGCTAATAGTAAGGCTATTATTAGTACCTCTCGTACAACTTACGAATCTTATATGCAATCTGCAATGCAGAGAAAAAGTGAAAAAGATACATTAAGGGATACTGTAAGAGAGATAAATACTATAAAGTCAGAGATGCACGAAATAAAATCTCTATTAATGCAAATGATGGATAAGAACTAATGTCAGATAGAAACGCACCAGCATCATTCACCTTTGAAGAGTGGAGAATAGAATTCAATGAACTCGCAGTAGATGTGGGTGATATTGCGAACTTGCCATCGTCCATCAATGGAACGTCTGTTAGTGATGTTATTGAAGCTATTAAAGAGATTGAGGATGGTTTATCAACTGTCTTAAATGCTAACGTAATTAACTTTGATGACTCTACAGGCGTAAATAGTGAAAGAATTAAATTTGGTACAAATGATGATTTACATCTATACCATGATAACACAAACAGTGTAATTTCTCACGATGGTACAGGTGATTTATCTATTACTTCTACTAGTGATATTACTGCAAACGGTGTTACTGGAGTTAACTTACAATTTGATGGAAGTACGAAACTTGCAACGGATACAAACGGCGTTCAAGTAACTGGAAACCTTCATGCATCTGGTAACATAACTGCTGATGGAAATATAACTCTTGGTGATGGAAACACAGACAGTGTTACTATCAATGCAGACTTCACATCACACCTTATTCCAAATGATACGAATACATATGATTTGGGTGCAAATGCAAAAGAGTGGAGAAACTTGTATCTAACAGGTTTTATTGAAGATGAAAATGATGTGCAATTGACTTTCCCAACAGTGGGTGGCCCAATTGCAACTGAAGGATTTGGGATTGCTCTCGCCGTTGCGTTAGGGTAATCATTATAAATAGATTAAACAAAGGAAGAAACAGAAATGGCTAATAATTTTAAGAATGCATTTGCAACGAGTGTATCCACAAATAGTGGTTCACCGACAGATGTATATACTTCAAACAATGGTTCGCCTTGCAACTCAATCCTTATAGAACTTGATATCGCAAACACAGGATCATCTGCCGTACAGGTAACTGTTCTTATTGTTGATAGTAGTGCAAGTGCTTCATTTCACATTGTGAAGAGTGCTCCAGTGCCAGTTGGTTCTGCATTGAAGGTTGTATCAGGTCAAAAGATTGTGTTAAATGGAAACGATAAGGTTCAAGTATATTCTACTGCAGCAACTGTTGATGTAGTTGCATCAATTCTACAAGATGTAACATAAGGGGTTAACAATGTCTGATAATTATATTGGTGTTCCTTTTGTAAATCAAGTTTCACCCGCTTTTCAAAAAGAAGATTTTGCTGGTTCTAACCTTAGCACTATTACAGTAGGTAGTAATTCTTATACTAATTCGTATGAGTTGTCTGCTGAAGTGCCAGGCTCGAATGCAGAAAATGTTATGGTTGTTCTTGACAATGTTATCCAAGAACCAGATTCATCATACACAATACATGAGAATGCAAGTTCCCAACCTAAAATTATAAAATTCAGTGGTTCAGTTGCATCATCTGCCGTAATCTATGTAACTCATAGAGGTGTCAGTGGATTTCAAATGAAACCGCCTACTGGTTCAGTTGGCGCAGACCAACTCGCATCGAATTTAACTTCCTTTACTAACGATGTGTTTACTGGTAACAATTCGACTACTGCTTTTACTCTGTCAGAGACACCTCCAAATGCAAACTCAGTTTTAGTATTTGTTGATGGTATCCTACAGAAGTCAACTAGTAACTATTCAATAAGTGGTACAACACTTACATTTACTTCTGCACCAGACACAGGAGCAGAAATTGAAGCAAAACATTTTGGACTTCGTGGAGTAGTTCGTAGAAGTACAGATTTCCAATATGATGCATTTACTGGAAATGGTTCTGCTACTGCATTTACACTATCTACAAGTGGTGCAACAACTAATAGTGCATTCGTATTTTATAATGGTATTGCTTTGAAACCCACAACAGATTATGCAATCAGTGGTGTGACAATGACACTTACATTTACTCCAACTAATGCATCTGAAATCACAGTGAGGTATCAACTCTAATGGCAAGTAATTCAAAAGACATAGCAGAACTTCTAGATAGTAGTGGTAATTTAAATTATAATTCTGGAACAATCAAACTAGACGGAAACTATCCTGTTGGTAACCACAACGTGGTTTTGGGTGATACTGCTTTGGATAGTAATGTGTCTGGGGCAAACAATGTTGCAGTGGGTAGTGCCTCGATGTCGGCAATAACGTCTGGTAATTTTAATGCTTCTGTCGGTGCGTTTTCATTAAATCTAAATACAACAGGGTCATCAAACACTGCATTTGGCAGTGGTTCTTTAGAGAATAATATTACTGGGAGCAACAATGTTGGGTTAGGTAAAAGTGCATTAACAACTAACACTGTATCTGACAACACGGCGGTTGGTTTTAGTGCTCTGACAGCCAACACTACTGGCCGAATTAATACCGCAGTAGGCAAAAACTCAATGGTTTCCAATACCACAGGTGCAGATAATTCTGCTTTCGGCGGTTTGACTTTAGATGCTAATATAACTGGCAACAGTAATACCGCACTGGGCTATGCGGCTTTATCTGAAAACACCACCGCAAGCAACAACACCGCAGTGGGCTCTTTAGCTTTATACTCAAACACCACCGCAAGCTTCAACACCGCAGTTGGCGATCAAGCGGCTTATAGTAATACTACTGGTGCAGACATTACAGCCTTTGGCGCTTCAGCATTAAAAGAAAATACTACAGGTAGTAATAACTCTGCCTTTGGCATGCTTGCAATGGATGATAATACTACAGGGGGTGATAATACGGCTTTAGGCGGTAGTGCGTTACGCCGAAACACCACTGGCATTGACAACACAGCCGTTGGGTATCAGGCAGGATATAATAATACTACTACTTCGTATAACACTTATTTAGGCGACCACGCTGGGTATAATGCCACAAGTACACGAAACACGTTCCTTGGACACGCTTCAGGTGAAGCCATGACTACTGGAGAAAGAAATGTTATTCTTGGACGCTACGACGGCAACATACACGGCCTAGACATCCGCACAGGTAACAACCACATCGTGTTGTCTGATGGGGATGGTAATCCACAACTATATTTTGCAAGTGGGCGATGGCAAACTAATGGCAAAGCTATTAGTACACTACTAACAACAATACAGTTAACCAATGGTGATCATACCGATATAACAATAGGACATGGTGTTTATATTTTACAGTTAAGAATGATCATAGGAGGAATAGGTCAAGCACTAAGAACTTATTCAGTTGCTAGTTGGTATCATTCTAATACTGTCTACATGGATGTAATTTCTCTGGGAGATGATGGTGGAGGTTTAAGTGCATCTAAGCAAACAGCAAGTGCTGGTTCTATGAAGGTTCGTGTAGAGAATAATACAGGACATAGTAATCACGATATACAATGTATATTTACTAGAATG
>MDSX01068306.1_pt1 | contig 12934 bp, 12 predicted proteins | sample 811141 | NCBI WGS metagenome assembly MDSX01 (sample SAMN05326642, study PRJNA326480) | marine metagenome | isolation source: seawater | place: Atlantic Ocean: South East | collected 2010
ACACGAATAATTTAGAATATATCCTTAAACATTCTCATAATCGTAATTATTTAAGCTCTGTAGAGCTAAATATCAAAAAAATCAATGTTAGTGATAATGTAGATGAGCTTATTAGTAATTCGGATGTATTAATTATTGCTGTCCCTTCTGAATTTACAAGCAGTGTGTTAAAAAATATTTCAATAGATATTTCAGATAAAATTGTAGTATCTGCTATAAAAGGGATAATCCCTGAATCAAATCTATTAGTAGGAGAACATCTTGAAAAATATTATAAAATTGTAGAAAATAATTTTTTAGTGCTTGGTGGCCCATGCCATGCTGAAGAAGTGGCTCTAGAAAAACTTTCATATCTAACTATAGCATCTTCAAACAAAATACTAGCGAAAAAAATAGCCTCAAAATTTATTTGTTCATATATCTCTACAAAAACCAGTGATGATGTAATAGGCATAGAATATGCTAGTATGCTGAAAAATATCTATGCAATAGCCGCTGGAATAGCGCATGGACTTGGTTATGGAGATAATTTTCAAAGTGTGTTGATGAGCAGTTCTATAAAAGAAATAAATAGATTTATTGAGAAAAGATATAGAATGAAAAGAGATATAAATGATGCTGCATATTTAGGAGACTTATTAGTTACTGGCTATTCAACATTTTCAAGGAATAGACTGTTTGGTAATATGATTGGGAAAGGCTATTCAGTAAAATATGCCAAGATGGAGATGACTATGATTGCTGAAGGATATGTTGCAACAAAAAAAGCATACTTAATAAATGCTGAATCAAAATCTAAAGCAAAAACTCCTATAATAGATTCTATATATAACATATTATATTTAAAAAGAAGTCCGAAAAAAACTTTTAAAAAACTATCTGAGAATTTAGGCTAAATAGTAGACTTAAATTGTTTAATAAATCTTACATCATTTTCGCTAAGAAGTCTTATATCATCTATTTGATGTAATAATAAAGCAATTCTATCAATGCCTAATCCAAATGCATATCCAGAATATTCTTTAGGGTCTATGCCGCAGTTCTTCAAAACATTCGGATCAACCATCCCGCATCCCATAATTTCTAACCAACCCGTGCCTTTAGTCATTTTATAATCTAAATCATTTTCAAGCCCCCAGTAAACATCCACTTCTGCGCTTGGTTCTGTAAAAGGGAAATATGATGGTCTAAGTCTAATTTTTGATTTTCCAAACAACATTTTTGTAAAATATTCTAATGTTTGTTTTAAATCAGCAAAACTTATATTCTTATCAATGCATAAACCTTCAACTTGGTGAAAGAAACAATGTGATCTAGCAGAAATTGCTTCATTTCTATAAACCCTTACAGGAGATATTGTCCTTATAGGCGGTTTATTATTTTCCATATATCTAACTTGAACTGAGCTTGTATGAGTCCTGAGCAAAATATCAGGATCTTTTTCTATAAAGAAAGTGTCTTGCATATCTCTTGCAGGATGATATTCAGGTAAATTTAAAGCTGTAAAATTATGCCAATCATCTTCAATTTCTGGACCTTCACTTATAGTAAATCCTATCTTAGAAAAGATATCAATTATCCTGTTTTTTACTAAAGATATAGGATGTCTAGATCCAATGGATATTGGATCTCCAGGCCTAGTAATATCGTTAATTGATTTAGATTGATTTGAGCCCTCTGAAATATCTAAAATTAAATCAGCCATTTTTTGATTAGCTGTATTTTTTAATTGATTTAACAATTGCCCTACTTTCTTTTTTTCACTATTATCAATAGTTTTAAATTCAGAAAATAATTTGTTAATTATTCCTTTCTTTCCTAAATATTTAATTCTAAAAAGTTCAATTTCTTCAGAAGATTTAGATTCAAAAGAAGAAATCTCGTCTATACTAGATTTAATTTTATCTATCATTAGCAAATTTGAATAAATCAAATTTAATAAAACTTAGTTAATATAATTGATTTTTAAAAAATAGTTAATGGCAGCTTCCTTCATTAATAAAATGTGTCATTTAATAAATATCATAATAATATAACAAGTATAATTTATTATTTTTAATATTAAGATATCTAAATGAGCGGAAATAGCATTGACATAGTAATATCAATAATTTTAATCTATGGAATTATTCGAGGGTTTTATAGAGGTCTGTTTTTGGAAGTGTCATCATTGATTGGATTAATCCTGGGCTTATACTGTGCCATTAATTTTAACCCGATTATTAGTAAATATCTTAAATCATTTATTTCAATAGAAGAAAATTATATTACCATTATATCTTTTATAATTACATTAATTATAGTAGTGATTTTATTAAATCTAATTGCAAAATCATTAACTAAACTAGCAGATGCTATTTCTCTTGGGTTGCTAAATAAAATTACTGGAGCATTTTTTGGATTAATTAAATATTTTATTGTCTGTATGGTATTTGTACTTGTGTTTGATAAAATAAATTCAACAGTTAAAATAGTAGATGAGTTAACTATTTTAAATTCAGTTTTTTATCCTTACATAAGGTATATAAATCAAGAACTATTCCCCTTATTTTTTATATAATCTTAGGAGTCTGAGCTATATGGAAGTGATGAATGATGTAGGTCAATTTTTAATTTTCCATTTACCAACTTATATCCAAAAGTATATTCAACTTTTATATCATTAATATCATTAGACTTAAAATAATAATTTCCCATTGCAATTGCTCTATTGTTGTCTAATATTATGTTATGGTTTTCAAATTTAATGTCTGTCCAAGATTTCTTAGCAAAACCATCATCTTCTTTACAAAAAGCATTTTCACCTCCAATAAAATAGGATAAAGCCATTTCTTTTGAACTTCTAAATTGTTGTGAAGAAGCCATAGTTGGCTTAAAAAGAACTGGGCCTATTTCAAAAAAATATAAGTCCTCTAGAAAATCTATTGTACATTTCTTACAGGCACTATCATCTTTCACAGTCCCGATTTCAATTACACCCTGCGCCCATTGATTCTGAGCTTTTATAACTTGCTCTTTTGTTATCATAATATTTTTACATCAATTAATTGAATATACCCAATTTGACCATTAGCTAATCGAATTTTAATCCAATTATTATAGTTTTCTATTACCTGCACCTTAGTCCCTTCATGTAACATAAATAAAGTTTCTGACCTAAAATTTGGTTCAGTCTTTAAATCTGTTTCATATGAATAAATTATAGCATATTCATTATTCATATAGCTATTATATCCATTATTCCCGTTAGCCAATGATGCTAACATAAATATAACTGATATACATAAAAGCACAAATGTTGCCCTTTTTAATTTACTATTATTAGCAAAATAGTAAGATAAAAATAATGCTACGATTAAAAAACTAAAAAATATAGAAATGTAGCCCCAAGTTTCAAAATAAAAAATATTTGATACGCGATTAAAGATTGATTCTATTAAAGGAGTGGTGATTGGGTCTATTTCGTCTACTAGCGAATTATTAGCTAATTCTAAATTGTCAATTATTTCGCTATCATTTGGATTTAATTGAATTGCTTTTTCATAATAATAAATTGATGGAGCAATACTGTCTATCTTGTAATAAGAATTTCCTAAATTATAATACAACTCAGCTGAGTGTAAATCATTCTTAATTATTTCTTTGTAATTATTTATGGCTTCAATGTAGTCTCCTTTATTATACAATTCATTAGCCTGAGAAAAGATGTTCTCAACATTTACCTGAGCTGATAAAATGAAAGGGGAAAGCATAAACATAATATTTATAGTAGCTATAATATTTTTCATTTTATTTGATTTCATTATTGATTAATGTTATTAACTCCAAAGCTCTTTTATAATCGTTGTCCATATCAACAGTATCAAAAGGAGTATATCTAGCCATTTGACAATTATTGAATATGTCTTCTAATAAATTTATTGTTTTTAAACTTACCGATTTATTTAATAAAGATTCTCTAACTTTCTTTGCATTATACTCACTATTATCAAATAGCAAAATTGATTTTAAATAGTTCATCATAGCCTTATCTAAAGCTTCGTAGAATTTTGTTTTATTATCAATATTTTTCTTAGCATCTGACAGATACTTTTTCCCTAATTTTTTTGCATTATTAGCTCTAATCCAATTTTTATCATTTTTCTTATTATTTAAAATTCTTTGTATTATTAAAATGACGAATAGTATTGCAAAAGGCATTAATAAGATGATCCAAAATATTTTAGAATAGAAAAATATCTGTTGGTTAGTTTTCTTAAATTTTGTTTTTGTCTTAAAAGACAGATTTCCATATTGTATTAAATCTACTTTATTTGAAGCTCGATCTTCTGGATTATTTTCTATTCTAGAATTATTAGTAATAGCTCCCTTTACATTTATATAATTTTGTATAGAAGTCTGTGTTTTATATTTAGAATCATTAGGATCAAAATAATTAAATGATATTCTAGGAATTGAGTATTTTCCAGCAGACGAAGGGACTATTGTATATTGATCTTTTATGCTTCCTCTAATCCCTTTAAAATTTGTGGTCAATTTTTCTGATCTTTCTGGCTCATACACCTCTAAAGACTGAGGCAAATTAATTGAGGGGAAAGCAAATAAATTAAAGTTACCGTTTCCTTTAATTTCAAGATCTAACTGAAATGCTTCAGAAAGCAATAATTCCTTTTTTGAAGTGGTTACAAATAAATCAAATTTCCCTACAGCTCCTGAAAAATTATTTGGCCTACCCACTTCAGGTAGTGGTTTAACTTGCACTTTTATTTTTCCTGCAGAAACTGTTTTATTTACGGTATTGTTTATTGTTTGACCAAAGAAATCTCTTCTATTACTAGGAGTTTGAACTGTAATATCTAACACAAGTGGCTCAATAGATAGCTCCCCAATTTTTTGAGGATATAAAACTGTTTTACGTAAAATAACATACCTATATGGCTCTCCTTTATATGTCCCATTTTCTACCGTTAAATTTTTAATATTAATATTTTTACTCCAGAAATCTGCATATCTTGGAGCATCTAATTCTCTCCAATTATTTACGCCCGTATCTGGAGATACGTATAATTTATACACAATTGATATTGGTTCATTTAAATATGGTTTAGTCTTTGAAACCTCAGCAACTAGATGTATGTTTTTATCTGCTACATATGACGGGTCATTTGGATTTAATGGCTTATCAACTGCGCTAGTAACTACTAGATTAAGAGCCATCGTCTTATAAATTTCATCCCCAACTTGTATAGAAGCCTGGCCAATTTTAAAAGTTCCCTTTTTTATGGGAGACAGAAAATAGGTATATGTTTTGGAGTATGATCTTTTACCATTAATCCATGAATTTTTAATTGACTGACTTGGTCCAGCCACAATTCTAAAATTCTCAAATGCTGGTGGAGTAAAATTATCACCATCCTTGTCAATTATAAAATCCACTCTAACTCTCTCATTAATTCCTAGAGAGTTCTTACTTAAATTAGCTCTAAAATTAACTTGAGCTGATATAATACAGCTAAAAAATCCAAACAATATAACTAATAAAATATTCCTCATTACCAATCTTTTTCAGTTACAATTTTAGCCCCTTTTTGTTTCTTTTCATTAATTTTTGCCTGAACCTTATTCTCTTCATTATTCATAGCCTTCAATAAATTCTTGATTTGCTCAGGGGATAGTTTTGCTGATCCTCTTTCCTTTGATGGTTTATTCTTTTTATTATCCTTGTTCTTGTCATTCTGATCATCCTTGTTCTTGTCATTCTGGTCATCCTTATTCTTGTCATCCTTATCATCCTTATTCTTGTCATTCTGATCATCCTTGTTCTTGTCATTCTGATCATCCTTGTTCTTGTCATTCTGATCATCCTTGTTCTTGTCATTCTGATCATCATCCTTCTCATCATTCTTGTTTTGCTCATCAGCACAAAGCTTTGCTAAAGATAAATTATATCTTGTCTCATTATCATTTGGATTATTTCTTAAAGCATTCTTATAGGCTTCCAGAGCCTCTTTACAAAGATCTTTCTTCATGAGAATGTTTCCAATATTATGATGAATTCTGTGTTTTTCATTATTAGAGGTTGCATATTTTAATGCCTCAGCTTGTCTTAGTAATGCTTCATCATATAGTTCTTCTTCATAATATTTGTTTGATAAATTATAGGGTGCTTTTATATTCGAAGAATTCATTGATATTGCCTTTCTATAATTATTCTCAGTCATAAGAAAATCTTTGTCATAATTTATATTGCCATCATACAAGTATTTATTATAAGACTCGTTCTGGCCAAATAAATTAACGGAAAGGAAAAATATAACTATAATATGTAAATACTTGTTTAATACCATCTATATATTAATTTTCGTTAAATAAATTTAATTTTTTTACCCATAATGTTTTAGTATCAAATAAAAAAACTTCTATAAAAAGCATGAAAATTCCTATGGCTAAAAACCATTGGAATTGGTCCTTATATTCAGAGAACTTTTTAGATTCAAATTCTTTCTTTTCAGTTTGATTTAAAATACCTTCAATTCTATCAATTACAAATTTTGTATCTAGGCCATCAATATATTCTCCTTTAGTTGCTTCAGCAATTTTTACTAATACATCCTTGTTTAATTTTGTTATGACCACTTCTCCTTTACTATCTTTTTTATACCTCTCTACAATACCCTTTCTTTTTATTGGAATTGGAGCTCCCTTATCCATTCCTACTCCAATAGTATAAATAACAATTCCCTTCTCGGCTGCAATTTTTGCCATATCTAATGATATATCATTATGGTCTTCACCATCAGAAATAATTATTAAAATTCTTTCAATTTTATTTTCATCATCAAAATATGTTGTTGCGAGTTGTATTGCTTCATCTATAGCAGTTCCTTGAGATGATATCATGTCTGTATTCATGTTTTGTAAAAACATTTTGCCTGAAGAATAATCCGTGGTAATTGGTAATTGTGGAAATGCCTTGCCAGCATATGCTACAATTCCAATTCTATCTCCACTTAGGGTGTTTATAATTTGATTCACTAGCTGTTTAGATTTCTCTAGTCTACTTGGAGCTACATCCTCAGCTAACATACTTCTTGAAACATCAATTGCAAATACTATATCCACTCCAAATCTTTTAAAAGTCTCCATTTTAGTTCCCATTTGAGGATTAATCATGGCTAATACAAGAAAAATTAAAGAAAAGAAGATCATAAAAATTCTTAGGTAAGGTTTAAATAATGAAATATTTGGACTAAGCCTTAATATAATCTCGTTTGATGCAAATCTATTTTGAATCTTTAATTTCCAAACTCTATCTATAGCAAATAAAATCACTACAAATATTGGGATAATTCCCAACCACAACCATGATATTTCTTCTATTTGATACATTATATAAAACTTCTAAACAAAGTAAATTTTAAAATCATTTCCAATCCAATTAGTATTAATGCAGGCAAAAGAAAAATTCTATATTTTTCCTGAACATTATAATATTTAAATTCTTCAATATCTGATCTTTCAAGCTTATCAATATCGTCATATATCTCTTTTAATTTACTATTATTCGTTGCTCTAAAATATTTTCCTCCCGTCATATCGGCAATTTCATTTAAAAGCTTTTCATCTATTTCAACTTTGGTGTTTACATAATTAAATTTTCCTCTAGAATCAATACCTATAGGAGATAGTGCCATGCCATTAGTCCCTAATCCAATTGTATATATTTTAATTCCAAATTCATTAGCAAGTTCTGCTGCTGTTAAAGGGTCTATGAATCCTGAATTATTTACGCCATCCGTTAATAAAATAACCACCTTACTTACAGCCTTACTATCTTTTATCCTGTTCACAGAAGTTGCCAGGCCCATCCCTATAGCAGTGCCTCCTTCAATAATTGTATTGTATTCTATCTCACTTAAAGACTTTAGAATAATTGACTTATCACTAGTTATTGGGGTCTTTGTATAGCTTTCACCAGCATATTCAACAAGGCCAATTCTGTCAGTTGTTCTACTTCTAATAAAATTTGCAGCCACATCTTTTAATGCTTCTAGCCTATTTGGTTTTAAATCTTTTGCCAACATACTTGCTGAAACATCAATAGCCATAACAATATCTATCCCTTGATTATTTTTAACTCTTGTAGACATGTCAGTAACCTGAGGTCTTGCTAATGCAATAATCAACAGCGCTAAAGCAATCATTCTAAAAATTCTCAGAATTGGCTCAAGAAATACAACAAATGATTTTGAATCTGAGAATGCTTCTGAATTAGAAAAATTCAAGGTATTAGATTTGTACTTGCCTGTATAATAATACCATAAAGCTAATAATGGTATGGCTGCCAGGAACCATAAAAATTCAATATTTAAAAATTCCATTTTTAAAATCATTATTGTTGCTTTTTAATTAATTCAACTGAAGAGATAACATTATCTGTGATGTCATTTAAATAAATATCATCCTCCTGAATTATAATTAGTTGTTTAAATTCATTCTCGGTAAAAAATCCTAGTATTGAATATTTCCCACTTATTATTTTATCCCTATTAGAATCTATAAAATCCGCTGAACCGTATACTCTAATGCCTTCAGCTTCATTAGCAGTAGTAAAATTTTCATACTTAACTACAATATTACTAAGACCCATAGTTTCTATTATATCAAGAGAATAATCAATGTATTTCTGAAAATCTTCTGGCTTAATTTTATCATTGAATCGTGTATTTGAAACATAAATTCGCATTGAATTATCACTATTATAAAATGAAAACTCCGATAGATTTGTAGAGTTTAAATATTTGAAATTAGGCTCTGATAATTTTCTTGTTAATACCTCTGGTGTTTTAACAGTAATTCCAGGAGCGCCATATTCAGTAGTAACCCAATTTTTTGTCTCTAATAAAATTAAATTATCATTTCTAAGTATAGTATCCTTAACATATGTAAATCCAAATAAAATACTTGAAATTAAAATAGATGAAACTAGAAACCCTATAAAGATTATGGTAGCTTTTTTGATTTTTTCGCTTCTTTCCTGCTTTAATAGCTTTTGATGAAATTCAAAATCTTTTTTTAATTCTTCCATTGTAGGTTCTGGAAGGATATCATTAATCTCATCTACTATAATCTTAATTTTTTCAGTGTCTTTTTTTGCTACATCTTCATCTGGATGATGTTTAGCGAATTTTACTAAGTCTGCTGTTTGCAGAATCTGATGTAAATTATTTAATGTTGATGTAGTTAATTTTAACTCACCACTTGATTTAATTTTTTTTAATTCAAATAATAATTCATTTGTTGTGCTTTCCAGTGAATGATCAAAAACCTTAATTTCTAAAAAGTTTCTTATAATAAAACTTAATTTGGAATAATATCCCTTTGCACCCTTATCAGCAGTATATCCTGATCTTATTAATACATTAATATCATCCTTAGCTTTTTGATACGGAGACTTTTCATATTTAAATTCCTTCTTTCCAAATATTTTATTTCTGTATATGTATAGAAAACCAATTATTATAAGGAATATTAAATAAGAAATATATTTAAACCAATTATACTGCCTATTTGTGTTAAAAATTGGTTTTATATCATATAATCCTTGTTTAGAAGTGTCAACCTCAACTAATTTAACTTCTATTTTTTTTGAATCTGAAAATAATGTAGTGTCTCCAAAAACAACCTTCTGTTTTGGTAGAATATAGCTTGCTGCATCAAAATTAGTTAGCGCATATTTCTTTGAAACTATATATTTATCATTAGATACTATTGTATCTACATCATAAATTTTCAAAACTTCCATTGGGGTAAAACTCTCTGATTCAGGAAATTTAATTTCAGGTAAGCTATCTGAATATACCTCTAATTTATAGTTGATTTCTTCTCCAATAAAAATACTAGTACTATCAATTGAGGCCACAAGCTTCTGAGACATTACGGGTGTCGTAACTCCTATAAATAAAATTATTAATATTAATCTTCTAAAGCTATTATTGATCATTTTAACTTATCTATTTTTAAAATATCTTAATAATTTTTTCTGATAACTATCTGTTGTAGAACACTCAATAATCCCTGCGCCAGCCTTTTTAAAATTCTCCTCAAACAATTGGATCCTATTTCTATAATAGTTCTCATATTTTTTCCTAATCTTTTTTGAACCAGTATAAACCAGTTTCATTTTATTTGCCTCATTGTCCATTAGATGAACTAATCCTAAATTGGGTATAGTAATTTCACTTTTATCATATACTCTAATCCCTGTTATATCATGTTTAGATGAAATAATTCGAAGTGAATTAGAATAGTCCTCTGAAATAAAATCAGACATTAAAAAAACAATAGCACGATTTTTTAAAATTTTAGATACAAATTGAAGTGGCGCATTTATATCAGTCTTTTTATTAGTGGGTTTAAACTCAATTAATTCCCTTATAATTCTTAAAATATGTGGCTTTCCTTTCTTGGGTGGAATGTATAATTCAACCTGGTCAGTGAATAAAATTAATCCTACTTTGTCATTATTTTGATTGGCAGAAAAAGCTAATGTTGCTGCTATTTCTGTTAAATATTCATTTTTAAATGTTGAAGAAGTTCCATAAAATTCTGAACCAGAAATATCAACAATCAACATCATTGTAAGCTCTCTTTCTTCCTCAAATACTTTTACAAAAGGCTCATTGTATCTAGCCGTAACATTCCAATCAATTGCTCTAACATCATCTCCTATTTGATACTGTCTTACTTCACTAAAGGTCATTCCTCTACCCTTGAAAGTAGAATGATATTCTCCTCCAAAAATATGATCAGATAATCTTCTGGTTTTTATCTCAATCTTACGAACCTTTTTAAGTAGCTCTTTAGTATTCATTAGAAATTTTTATGAATTAATAAATTCATTAAGGAACTTCAATCTCATTAACTATCTTATTAATGATATCGATGGATGTTAAATTTTCAGCCTCTGCCTCATAAGTGATTCCGATTCTATGCTGCAACACATCATGCACAACAGCTCTAACATCTTCTGGAATTACATAACCTCTTCTATTAATAAATGCATAGCATTTTGATGCTAAAGCTAAATTTATACTTCCTCTTGGAGAGGCTCCAAAAGAAATTAATGGTTCAAGGTCCTGTAAATTATATTTTGCTGGAAATCTGGTTGCAAAAATAATGTCAAGAATATAAGATTCTATTTTCTCATCCATATAAACTTCATTAACAAGCTTCTGAGCTTTTAATATTTGCTTAACAGTAACAACTGGTTTAATTTTTTGTTCAACACCTGAAAGATTAGCCCTAATAATAGCTTTTTCGTCATCCATTTTAGGATAATCAATAACTGTTTTAAGCATAAACCTATCTACTTGAGCTTCAGGGAGACTATAAGTTCCCTCTTGATCTATTGGATTCTGAGTAGCCATAACTAAAAAAGGCTTATCTAAAATGAATGATTCATCACCAATTGTAACTTGTTTTTCCTGCATAGCTTCAAGAAGGGCAGATTGTACCTTAGCTGGTGCACGATTGATTTCATCTGCTAAAACAAAATTTGCAAAAATTGGTCCTTTTTTCACAGAAAACTTAGTCTGTTTCATGTTATAAATTAAAGTCCCAACAACATCTGCTGGCAATAAATCTGGAGTAAATTGTATTCTACTAAAACTACCACTAATAGCCTTTGACAGCGTATTTATCGCTAGGGTTTTTGCTAATCCCGGCACACCTTCTAACAATATGTGTCCTTGACCAAGCAATCCTATCAATAATCTTTCAATCATTACTTTTTGCCCAACAATTACCTTGTTAATTTCAAAAGTTAATAGATCAATAAAGGCACTTTCCTTCTTTATTTTTTCGTTAATTTTCTTAATATCTACTTTCTTTTCCATGTTCTAATATTTAATTAGTTTAATAATCATTATTTTATAACCATGCAAATTCGAAAATCATTCAGGAATAATCTGTTAATAATTGGTTAAAAAAATCAATTTTAACATAATTTTTAACATTTTCTTTGATAATTTAGTTGTAGACAGCAAATATGAAGGCAAAAACAGTTTTAATAACAGGGGCGACCAGTGGAATAGGCAAAGCTACTGCCTATAGACTTGCAGAGTCAAAAATGCGATTAATTATCTGCGGAAGAAGAAGGGAAGTATTAGATAAAATCAGAAAAGATTTATCACAATTAACTCCAGTGATTTCACTATGTTTTGATGTCTCAGACAATAATCAGGTAATTAAAGCAATTGAAAGTCTCCCAGAAGATTTTCAAAATATTGATATGCTTGTCAATAATGCCGGGAATGCTCATGGATTAGATAAAATTCAGGATGGGAATATAGATGATTGGGATAAAATGATTGATAGTAATGTTAAGGGATTTCTTTATGTAGCTAAAGCAGTGATCCCTGGAATGGTTAAAAAGTCTTCTGGTCATATTATAAATATTGGATCACTTGCAGGAAGAGAAATTTATGAAAAAGGGAATGTCTATTGTGCTACAAAGCATGCTGTAAATGCCATTTCAAAAGGGATGAGAATTGACCTCAATAAACATAACATTAAAGTATCAGAAATAAACCCAGGCCTAGTTGAAACTGATTTTTCTAAAGTTAGATTTAAAGGAGATCCAAAAGCTAATAAAGTCTATGAAGGATACAAAGCTCTGCAAGCTGAAGATATTGCAGAAATAATTGAATTCGTGATATCTAGACCGGACCATGTCAATATAGCTGATGTACTAATTCTTCCGCAGGATCAAGCAACCAGCTCAATTATCAATAAAAAATAGAACAAATTTTTACTATGAAAAACCTAAAACTATTTTTAGCTTTTTTAATTTTTATTTCTTGTGGAAAAGAAGAAGAAAATATCATAAATGAAATTCAATATTTTCAAGTAACTATTCTATCGTCTGAAGGAG
>MDSX01021355.1_pt1 | contig 12932 bp, 12 predicted proteins | sample 811141 | NCBI WGS metagenome assembly MDSX01 (sample SAMN05326642, study PRJNA326480) | marine metagenome | isolation source: seawater | place: Atlantic Ocean: South East | collected 2010
CAGGATGCTGCACGACAGGGATGCGCCCACCGTCGTGTTGAGCCAAGGCCAGCATCGCGGTCATCTGCGCGCGAACAAGGGTGGACACGTGGACTTCGTCGATCGGTAGGTGGGCGATTTGCTTCCCCCCTTCGACGGCCTCCTCGATGCCGACGTTGGTGAGGGGGACGTCGACCCAGCCGGTGAAGCGGTTGGCCGCGTTCCACATCGACTGCCCGTGACGCATGAGGATGAGCAAGGCCATGGGACTCATGTGGACCACCGCGCGGTCGACCATGAGGCTTCCCACGACTTCAGCTGCCGAAGATGAGGGGCATCAAAGCGAGGATGGCGAGTGGGAACAGGCCCATGACCATGTCACGGCCAAGGATAACGAAACTCGTCCAGACGTTCCTCCGAATGATGACTTCCACGCTGGCCTCGATGTGGGCGTCAAGTCGTTCTGAAAGGTGGGCTGCGCCTCTTCGGGCTGCTTCTTCTGCCGCGCTCCACGCCACGGCAGCAGCCAAACCCTGCGGTGTGAACTTGCGGGAGAGCAGCGCGATTCCACCGGCCTTCTTGGCGATGCCCCACACTTTCCCGCGTGTGCTCTGCTCTTCTTCTGGCTCTGCGTCCTTCTCACGTGCAAAGCGACGAAGCCAACGTCGAGCACCCAAGCCGACGTCGGCCACCTTTCGCAGGCGGTCCACGTCCTGTTTGATGACCGCCAGCATCATCCTCCGCGTCCGGCCAATGCGCATCAGGTCCAGGACCAACCAGACCAAGGTGAGGAACATCAGGACCGCCCCGCCGATCAGGCTGACCTCGTCCCACGTGCGCCAACCGATAGGGTCGGCCAATTGCCGGTACAGCAGCACGATGGTGGGTGGAGCGAGAAGCGCCAACGTCTCGTTGAAAATCAGCAAACGGAGGCCTTTCACGGGCAAATCCCGAAGTTGTTTCAGGGCCCATCCAGCATGGGGCGCGACTTTGGCAACCGCTTGACGCGCCGGACGTGCAAGAAGCAACAGGCGGAAGAGAAGCGGCAGCCAGATGATCACCAACACGTAAGCGTCCCAAGGCCCCTCGGGAGGGATGGAAGGCGTGGTGATGGGGGTGGCCACACCCCACCATCGGAGGCCCGGTCATCAAGGACGCGGTAAGCGAAGGGCTGATGTCGGGGTTCTGAATGGGTTGGCCATGGTCTTCACCCACCCCATGGCCGATTGGCTTGGCCTCTCCATCGACCGGGACTGGCTGGAAGCCAACGTCCGCTGGAGGGACTTCGGCACCGGCGTGCGCCTTGGGAAACTCAAGCGCGAAGACGCCACGTCGCTCGTGCTCTACGACGCCGACAGCGAGGTCACCGTGGACGCCTTCATGCCCCACAGCCACCCTGGCGGCGAGTGTTACCTCGTCCTTGAGGGCGAAGTGTGGGACGAGGACGGCACCTATCCTGCGGGTTCCATCGTATGGATGAACCGTGAAACAACCCACACGCCCAAGACGCGCGGAAAAACGCTGATCCTCGTGCTGTGGCCCGAGGGCGTCAAGACGGCATGACGTCTGTTTCGAGGGAGAAAAGGCCCTGCTCGAGGCGCCGATCAAACCACCATGCGCCTCCAGGAACCGAGGCCGCAATGAACCCGGCCGGAACGCAGCGCCAGTCCCACCATCGCCCCACGCCAAGCATCAACGCGAACACGTAGAGCATGAACAGGCCGCCGTGGATGGGGCCGAGGACCTCGACCATGTGCGGCGCGTCCATGAGGTACTTGACCGGCGTTGCGATGCACATCAGCAAAATCGCCGACAGGCCTTCCACCCATCCGAGCCAGATGACCCAGCGCATGCCATGAGCACAAGCAGCCCCTTGATGAGGGCTGTCGTCAGCCGTTTGGTTCCGTTCTGAGTTCACCGGCGACAAAGAGGGACGCTGCGATGGCGGCCAATTGAATCAACAAGCGGACCACATGCCAGAAATTGGCGTAGGTCTTCCCGTCCAAAGGAACGTTCTCGACCCACATGTACAGGTTCGCCCAGTACAACACGACAAGCAGCACGGCGCACGCCAATCCACCGTACGCTCGGGTGGCTGGAAGGATCAGCGCAAGACCGACCGCCACTTCCGCAACGCCACTCGCCAAGACCCAAAACCGAGGTGCTCCCAACACGTTCGGGACAATAGGCTCGAACCAGACCGGATCCACGAAGTGCTGCACGCCAATCCAGAGGAAGGCTCCACCAAGCGCCAAAGCCACAAGGGTACGCCCGAGGACGAGGACCTCCATGTTCACGCCTCAATCATCGGACGAGAAGAGCCGCACGAGGGGCATTCCTGTTCGGTGTCGTTTTCGTACACGTGCTTGCAGGCTGGGCATGTTCCGGCCAACACCAGTTCGCCGCCGAGGTCAATCGTCTCGCCGACAAGCGTGAGACGGCCGGGCTCGATTTCTGCCACGGTGTATCCGCCCGAACCGCCCAAGCGAACCAGGATGTCGGGCGGCAGCGTGACCGTGCCGATGTCGTCGACCAGCAGTTCACGACCCACATCGAGCTGTTCGATGTTCAGGTCCTTGCCGTGTTCTGCCACGAAACGGCCGTCACGCAACTCGAGGCTGCGGTCGCAGAAAGCGGCCACTTCCTTGGAGTGCGTCACGATGAGGAAGGACACACCGTCATCTTCGTGCAGTTCCTTGAACAGCGCCAGTACCTCACGGCTCGTCACGGGGTCGAGCGCACCGGTCGGTTCGTCGGCCAAGATGAGCCGTGGTTCGGTGATCAGCGCCCGGGCGATGGCCACGCGCTGTTGTTCGCCGCCGGAGAGCATCTTCGGCAAGGCCATGGCGCGGTGACCCATCTGCAGCCGCTCAAGCAACTCGATGGCTTTGCGCTTGGCAACACGGGAACGCACGCCTTGGTTGATGAGCGGCTGTGCGACGTTGTCGCGTGCGTTGAGGTTGTTGAGCAAGTTCCCTTCCTGGAAAATGAAGGACACCGTGCGCTGGCGGAGTTCCACCAATTCTTGGCCCGTCAGTCGAGTCATGTTGCGACCGTCAAGGCGCACCGACCCTGCACTGGGTTTCATCAGGCCACCAAGGCACTTCATGAGGGTCGATTTTCCGGATCCGGAGGGTCCGACCACCGCCACCGCCTCACCGCTCGACATGGCGATGTTGAGACCACGGAGGGCCACGACGTTGCCGTCTTCGGCCTTCGATTCGTAGACATGGTAGACTGCATCCGCTTCGAGAATGATGGCGGCCTGCTTGGATTCCATTTCGCTCATCTTCACTCCCCCTTCAGGACGCTGGCGAGGTCTGCGGCCAGCGTTCGCCGCGTAGTGATCAGCAGGGCCAAGACGACCGCGCCAAAGACGGAAGCCGACACCAAGGCCAATGAAGCCCATGGATAGACCAGGTTCCGAGTGATGGTGAGCGTGTTCCCATCACTCTGGAAAATTTGGAAGATGAACCCAAACACCTCGAAGAACCCGTTGAACGACAGCGCCAAACCGATGCCGAGTGCGACACCGAGAACCATCGACATCAGCACGATGGAGAGGATTTCAAACAGCACCAAGCGGATGATTTGTCCTGGCGCCGCACCGATCGCTTGGAGGATGGCGAGTTCCTTCTGACGTTGCGTCAAGACCAACGAAAGGAAGACGAAGGACGAGGCCACGGCCGCGAGACTCGCAACCACGAACTGGAGTGAAAGCAGCCCTTGTGTCCCAAAGATGAGCCCACCGTTTCGCTCCACCGCTTCGTGAGCAGTGGTCCAATCCGAAGCACTTCCTACGCGTGAATCGGCTTCGATGCTGGCACGCAGGCCGGTCAGGTCGTCATCGACCACGTCGGGCAAGGCGAAGGTCCAGGTGGTCGCTGTATGGTTGTCGGCCGCTTCGTTGCCGATGAAGCCGCGCCAACTGCCCTCTCCAATGATGATCGAGGACGACAAGGTGGTGGACGGCACGCCAGGAATGAACTCGTGCGTACCGACGTAGCGCAAGTCGAGGTCATACGGCGTGACGGTGATGTTCACCGCTCCTGGCGTGATGAAAAAGGGCGCCAAAGCAGGAGGTGGCATCTGGCTCAACCCAGCAGCACAACCTGTCTCATCGGCAGGAAGGCCGTTCGGGCACGTCGCGCCATTCAGGTCTGCCGTGGTGTTGAGGTCCATGCCGGTCAGGTCAAGGCCGAAGAGGCCGGTCAGGTCAGCATCGGAGAGGTTGGCACCGGTAAATCCGGGTGCAGATTGACCGAAGAAAAGGACAGGCGCCCACACGGCACCGGTCAAATCGGCTCCAGTCAAATCCGCCCCGGAGAGGTCGGTTCCCACCATGAGCGCACCCGAAAGGTTCGCACCCGAAAGGTCCGCACTGGAAAGATTCACGCCGGAGAGGTCCGTTAGGCTGAAATCGCGCTCGGCGAGGTCGCTCCCTGCCAAGTCCACGCCTGAAAGGTCCAGCGCAAGGGTCTCTTTGTAGACGGCGAGCAAGACCTGAGGGTCAGGCTGTTCAGCGTCGCTGTCGTTGTTCAGGGTGACATCCACCTTTTCCCACGTGAACCGCCGAATTTCCGAACGGTCGTCACCGGCTCCGAGAAGGTCGTCGCCACGGTCCGAACGTCCATCACGGCCGCTGCCCCACAGGTCCAGCGAGAAAGCGGCGTCCTCGCCAACGGAAAAGGTCCCGTTGGCCAACATGCCAAGGCCGGCGCCCACGTCGTCGCCCGGCAGGGATTGCTCGCTCCATCGGAGCACGTCATCTGAACCGTTCATGACCACCCAGGTCTGATACGCATCGCCTTCACTTGTGCGAAGGAAGAGGCTTGGCGTGGTCGTTGCTGAGACCTCAAGATCTTGACCGCCAATGTCGCGAAGCACCTCAAGGGCGGTGCTCATGTTGACCGGCGATTCGAAACTGACCTGCAGGTCGCCCCCGACCTGTGCGTCCGCTGTGCGCTCGTCGACGAGGGTGCCCGTGTAACCTTGCACCGCGGCAAGGGTGACGATGGACAGCGTCAGGAGCATGATGACCGCAAGACGGTTCACGGATTCGGAGGAACCCGAACCCTTCAGCCCGCGGCGTACGTCCTTGAGCAACGGCGTTCGACCAAGCAAGAGCTGCATGAGTTGTGGCCCAAGGGCTCCGAGCCGTCCGAGCAAAAGGGCCCCACCGATCCACAGCAGGAAGGGGCCGAAGATGCCCAGCAACCCTTCGAGGAAGAAGTTCGAATAGAGGCCGTCTCCGCTGGTCTGGAGTTCCAACCACGTGTCGAGGGTCCCAATGCCCCCGACGCCAAAGCACAAGGCGTGGAGCCACGTTTTGGGCTTCGCCGCTTCACTGGTTCGGCGAACTCCTTCCTCGATTTCCAATTCAAGGAAGCGGCGAGAACGGCTTCGTCCAAACAGGAGCGCCAAACCAATGGTGGCCAAAGCGGTGATGAGCGTCGAAGCAAAACCAAGCACGGGATTGACGTTCACGCCGGACGGCTCGAAGGCCATGAACCCGACCGCAGATAAGACGCCGGGTACAGCGGCCAAGGCCAACACATAGCCAGCCAACCACGCCACGAGTGACATGACGCCGAGTTCGATCAGGACCATCCGTTGGAGGCGGTCGGCATCGGCACCGATGACTCGATGGATCGAAATTTCGCGCCGCCGTTGCTCCAAAGAAAGCACGAGACCGTACACCAGCACGGACAGCGAGAGGATGACGATGGGGACCATGATGATGTAATCGAAGGTCTGGATGAGGCCCAGGAAGATGTTCAGGAAACTGATGGTCCCTCCAATGATGTCGATGTACACCAAGGAAATGCCCGCATCCGTGTAATTCCCTTGCCCGACGCGGCGTTGCACGTCGTCAAGCCATTCAGCCGCGTCCGCGGTGGACGAGGTGGGCAACGCTGCACGGTCGATGGCCACCGCGAGATAGACGTGATCGTTGTCCATCAGCGTCTTCTGCTGTGCCTCATCGAGAACATCAAGGTGCACGACGAGGGCATTGGCGGGAATCGTTGGGTTGGCCAAGGGTGCTTCTTCGTAGACGCCGGCCACGGTGAGGTTGTTGACGGTCACCAACATGCGGCAGTAGACCATACCGTTCTCGCTGGCCTTGATGTCCCCCCCTTCGCAGTCCGATTCGGAAATCCCTCCTTCCACGGCAAGATTCCGGTCCACGACCATGGCGAAGGTCAGCGACTCCAGCACGTCGCCGACTTCGGCGCGTGCATCGGACGCGACGCTTGCGGGCAGCATGATGCTGCGTTCGTCAACCGCAGTCGAGGCGTTGGGCCATTCACCCAACCCGGTGATCACGGTGTCTTTGATGCGATCGGCAAAGACACCGTCAAAGCCACTGTCGTCGATGAAACGTACGGCGCGGACCGTTGAACTTGGTGGGCCAGCATCGGCCAATTCTGGATAATCGAACACGTCTGAGGTCCAATTGAGGTTCGCATCGTCAACCACGCTGGTGATCTCCAGAGGCTGGGCATAGGCGAATTCCTCAGAAAAGAACGAGGTGGTGTGCAAACCTTGCCGCCCAAGGACCACCATGCAGTCCTCAAATTCGACGAAACCGTCGAGTAATTCGGTGCAGACGGACTGCAACTCGGCTGTGTCGTTCGTCCAACCGGATGCGCCCTCGGCGGGCGCACGACGGAATTCCACCTTGGCATCGTAGACCTCGGTTTCGAGTGATTCTTGGAAGAAAATTTGCGACAGCCCAACGCCGTAGGAGAGCACGGTGGTGATGACCAAACTGGCGAGGAACACACCCGCCACGACCGCGAGCCCACGCTCGCGACCGCGCCATGCGGATTGGGTGGCCAAACGAAGGGCGTTTGGGGCGTCCTGCAAAGAGGACAAACGCTCCTTCAACCGGGCCATGCGTCCTTCCTCGCTCATTTTTCCTCACCTGCTTCGTCAAGGCCCCAAGCGCTCCGGATGTCGGAGGCCACCGTCTGACCGTCGCGCAAGAGTAACATGCGGTCGGCCTTGGAAGCCAGGTCTGGATCGTGGGTGACCATCAGGATGGACATCGATTTCGATTCGTCCGCGCACAGGGACTTGAACAAGGCGAGAACCTCTGCTGCACTTGCAATGTCGAGGTTTCCTGTCGGCTCGTCCGCAAGGAGAAGACGTCGTTCGCCGGCGATGGCACGTGCGATGGCCACACGCTGTTGTTGACCGCCGGAGAGTTGCTCAGGCACGTGCTCCATGCGGTCGCCGAGTCCGACACGCTCGAGCGCGTGGATGGCTCGCTTTTCCGCTTCCTTAGAGGAAACACCAGCCACTTCGAGCGCGAAGGCGACATTGTCGATGGCCGACAAGCCATCGATGAGGTGGAAGTCTTGGAAGATCCATCCGACTTGATTTCGACGCACATCGACCACGCTGGCCGGGCCCTTCAGCCCGTAGGTGCGGTCGTCCAGCGCAATGCTGCCTTCGTCGCCTGCAAGCAGGCCACCAATGATGTTCAGCAACGTGGATTTGCCCGAGCCAGATGGCCCCATGAGGGCGACCATCTCGCCTTCTTCGATGGTCATGTCCACGCCTTTGAGGACGTGGAGTTTGTTCGCTCCTGAGCCAAATGCCTTGGTGAGGGCTTCAATGCGGAGCATCATGTGATTTTTCGGCCGTGAAAATGGTATTTCAACCCATGTTCGCGGCGGCACCACATGCATCAGGGACGAAGCCAGCGCAATCACTTGCGCCAGCGAAGCCAGCGGGGCAAGAAGCGGATGCCGTTGCGGTGAACCTGACGGTCGAGCACGTCGGTCACGTAGAGGTCAAGCCAAGGATCCCTCATGCCTTCACCCCCGTGCGGCTGCTGATCCGGTGCGTGCCACCGTACCGCAGCGCAGGGCATCCAAGGAGAGAGCGGGTGAGCTTGCGCATCCGCTGTCCAAAAATGCCGTTCCTGTGGACCTGGCGGTCCATCGCGTCGTTCACAAAGCGTTCCAGGTAAATGTCCATGCGTGTGTTCCTCACCTAATACTTGGCGCCGGACCAATATAAAACAGCGGTAAACTGAGGCACACCGCTGATGCACTTTCTACACTGGTGTGGAAATTCAACCGTTTTGCAGGCCCTCGGCCAAGCGCTTCATCTCGGCATAACTGCCCTGCAAACGGTGGTCGTCATCGACCACCGTGAGCGTTGCAATTGGGTTCGCTTCCAAGGCCTTCTGGCTGTGCGCCAGCGGCACCACGACGTCGTTTGAGCCGTGCAGGATGGCCGTTGGATGCGGCAAGGCTGGCCACGCCAGCGGCTTGGCCGCCTCCACGAAGGACCACGGCATCACGACCGGTTCCTCCCAGCCGGGCGGGTGGAAGGTGTGCGCTCCCGACGCTTCCCAGGCCGCCATGCCCGCTTCACCGAGGTCGGCCCGAAGCAGGTCGAGGTAGCCAAAGGCCGGAGCGAGAAGCACCAAACGAAGGTCAAGCTCGGGCCGCTGCGCCGCGGCATTGGCGGTGGCGAGACCACCGAAGGACGACCCGATCAGCACGTCGAAGGGCCCCATCTCGTCGATGGCCTCGAGCACGACGCGCGTTTGGCTCGCTTGATCCCAACCGTGCTTGCGCATGTCGAGCGCGTGCACCTCCCAACCGTGCGAACGCAGCCATTCGGCCTTGCCGCTGTCGGGGCTGCTCCACAGGCCGTGAGCGAAGGTGGCGCGCATGAAAAGAAGAGGGGGCGACCTGTTTTGAGGATGGCAGTCGACGGAAGCAACGGTGATATAGAGAACTATATTCTTAGGGCCATGAAGACGGCTCAAAACGACGTGCTGCCGACCAACGACGTCTTACCCATTGAGTACCGGAAGCTCCAGGTGACCGGGGGCTCGACGTTCATCGTATCCTTGCCGAAGCCTTGGATTCGTGACCATGGACTCGAACGAGGCACGGTGGTCGGTGTGCAATCCCTCCCGACGGGGGAACTGCGGATCACGCCCACGGAAGTCAAACCTGTGCGCAGATCTGCCGTGGTCGATTTGGATCATCTTCCAGGTCACGCCTTGTACGACTTCCTCATTGGGTTGTACGTTTCAGGAGCGGACGCGATTTCTGTCAGGAAGCGCAAGGGCATGGGACCTCAGGAGCGGCGAATCATTCGATCCTTCCTCCGAGACACGCGTGGCATGGAGGTCGGCGAAGACAGCGAGGACGGGATGGACATCCTCTCCCTGCTGAAACCAAGTGAACTCTCGCTTCAAGTGTCGCTGAACCGTATGTATCTCCTGGTGACGTCGATCGTGGAAGATGCTGCGACCTACCTCAACGACGGCGTCGAGGAGCCCCTTGACGACCTTGAGGAGCGAGAGCGGCAAATCGATGCTCGTCGCTTGCTCATCGATCGACAAGTGGCCATGGCCTTGGAATCTCCGAACATCGAACGCACCCTTGGCGTGACGCGACTTCAAGCCGTGGAACACCTCGCCATGGCGAGGGCGCTCGAGCGCATGGGTGACCACGCGAGGTCCTTTGCCAACATCGTGCTGAACCATCGAGAAGGGCTGAATCCAGCGTTGATTTCCGAACCCTGTCGGCATTTGGACGTCTGGCTTGGTTCCCTTCGCACGGTCATCAGGAACATCTACGTCAAGGACGTCAATCACGTCATCGACGCAAAACGGGAGCTTGAGCAGTCGATTGAGGCCTTGGAAGCGTTTGAAGAAAGCATCATTGAGCACGGCAAAGGAAACCAGAACAACAGCGTCATCCTGTTTCGCTTTACGGAAAAGATACGCCGCCTCTGTGCCTACACCATCGACCTCTCAGAGACCCAGATCAACATGGTGATGGGCGCGTTGGTCGGCATCGACGCTTCTCGCTCCGAAACATTATGAGCCCCCCAAATCCATAGTCTATATAGTCTATATTGGGTTAGAAGGAATACCCATTCCTGCTCCGGAGAACATGGAGCCTGCCACCACCCTGTTGCTGATTGTCGCGCTCGCGGTCTGCGCCTACATGTCCTGGAACATCGGTGCGAACGACGTGGCGAACGCCATGGGAACCAGCGTCGGTTCACGAGCGCTGACCCTGAAACAAGCGGTCATCATCGCGGCCGTGTTTGAGTTCGCAGGCGCGTTCTTTGCCGGCGACGCGGTGACGGAAACCGTCCGAAAAGGCATCTTGACGGTCAATTTCGAACTCGAGATGTCCGATCCGGACAAGTTCTACGATTTGTCGCAGTCCCTTGCCCTCGGTTTCGTGGCTGCCATGATGGCTGCCGCGGTCTGGTTGACGGTCGCCACGCGCATGGGTTTGCCCGTCTCGACCACCCACTCCATCATTGGCGGCATCATCGGTGTTGGCCTCATTCTCGAGGTGCAATTCGGTGAGGAACTCATCGATTGGAGCGTTGTTCGTAAGGTGGTGATGTCGTGGGTGGCTTCGCCGTTGATCGGCGGCATCCTCGCCTTCCTGTCCTTTGCCATCGTCAGAGCGACGATTTTGGACGCGGAGAATCCCACACAACGGGCGAAATCACTCGCCCCTATCCTGGCACTGCCCACCTTCTTCGTGTTGGGGCTCGCGCTCCTGTTCAAGGCGCTGAAGGGCTTCTTTGGCCGGATTGAGACCATGGGCATCATCAATTCCAAGTACGACTGGTTGCCGGTCAAGGAAGGCGGATCGTTCAACCCGTTCACGCACTACTGTCCCGAAGGCGTCGATGTCGTGGTGTACCCCGAGTGCGTAGACGCGGTCCATCAGGGCGCTTGGTTCCCAATCAACGCCCTCTTGTTCGCCCTCGCGATTGGAATCTTCGCATCCGTCATCCTCCACCTCGTGCTTCGCAAGGTCGACTTGGAGGCAGAAACGCGCGGTTTCAAGGGCGTTGAGCGGATTTTCGTTTGGTTGCAAATCATCACTGCAGCGTACGTGGCCTTTGCCCACGGTGCCAACGACCGTTCCAACGCCATTGGCCCCATGGCCGCGGTGTACCAAGTGCTCTCCAGCGAAACCGGGATGCTGGCGGCAAAAGCCGACATCCCGCTCTGGCTCATCCTCATCGGCAGCGCTGGCATCGCCATCGGTGTCGTCACGTGGGGATGGCGCGTGATGGAGACCATTGGAAGCAAAATCACCGACATCACGCCAACCCGTGGATTCGCGGCTGAATTTGGTGCTGCTACAACCATCTTGGCCTTCTCCATGCCCTTCCTTGCCGTCCCCGTTTCGACCACTCACACCCTCGTGGGTGCCGTGGTGGGTGTTGGCCTCGCAGGCGGTGCAAAGGCGGTGGACTTCCGCGTCTTTGGGAAGATCGCGGCTTCATGGGTCGCTTCCCTTCCCGCTGCAGCCTTCGGATCGGTGGTCCTGCTGGTGTTGTCTGGCGGCGATTTCCTCACCATGGTCGTGCTTGTCACGCTGGCCTTCGTCGGTGTTGCTACGGTCATGTGGCGGACCAAGGACAACGAAATTCACGTCGAGGAAGCGCTCGCCGACATCGGTGGGGACGGCGCCGCCGTGACGCCCTTGGAAATCTTCCGCGAGCACGCCACAGCCGTGACCGCGACCGTGGACTGCATGCTCGAAGCCGTTGACCTCGCCATCGAGGGTGACGAGAAACTCGACGAGGCCGTCAAGGCGACCAGCGAAGCAGAACACAAGGCCGACCGACTCAAGGCCACGTTGCGTGAAGCGCTTTCGACGCCGAGCGTCCGCCTCATTGCGAGCACCGAAGAGAAGCTGCACATGATCACGCGCCAAGACCGCATTGCAGACTACGCCGAAAACGTGGCTGAACAGTTGTCCTTCCGGCCGTTGTTCGACGACGAGACAGCAAAGAAGAACCTGCAAGAGATGGCCCAAGCGGTCCGTGCCTGTGTCGGCGCCTACGAAGAAACCGTGCGTGCCTTGCGCGACTACGGGCTGTCTGGCGAGACAAGGAAGGGAGCCAACGACGTTCGCGAACTGATTCGAAAGGTCAACCTCCTCGAGCACGAAGCGGATTTGATCGAAGCCAAGGCAGCGGCCCATGTGTTCAGCGAAGGCGGCGGCGACCCGCTCGCCGCGGTGCACATGTACCGCGTGTTGCAGCGGATGGACGACGTGGCCAACGCCTGTGAAAAGGCGGCCAACGCCTTCCTGCCGCTCGTCAACCGTTGAGCCGACCGATTGAAGAAGTCAGGCACGGCCCTCTGGCCGCCCGAGTCCGCCCCAACCGGCCTTGCCGACCGTGGGCTTGGCACTCAGGGAGGCGAAGGCCATGGGCATGGATCCGGCACTGAAAGCTACCCTGCAGAAGCAACGCTACCACATCGTAGGGGAGCACGGCGGCGTGAAGACCTGCCACTGGACCAAGGAATCCTTGATCCGCGACCGCGCGTGCTACAAGGGCACCTTCTACGGCGTCAAGAGCCACACCTGCATGCAAATGTCACCCGTGGTCGATCAGTGCAACCTGGCCTGCACCTACTGCTGGCGTGAACCGCACATGGACACGCTGGAGTTGACCGACCAAGATCCGCTGGACCTGCTCTACGAATCCGTCCGCGCACAGCGCCGGCTGTTAACCGGCTTCGGCGGCAACGACAAGGTGAACCCGGAGAAGTTCGCCGAAGCTCAAGACCCCAAACACGTCGCCATTTCCCTCAACGGTGAACCGACCCTCTACACCCGTCTGGCCGAATACATGGACCTCTGCCACCAGCACGGCATGACCACGATGCTGGTCACCAACGGCACCCTGCCCAAGGTGCTCGAGAAGTTGGACACGCTGCCCACGCAACTCTACGTTTCCGTGGACGCGCCCAACAAGCAGGTCTTCGACGACGTCTGCCGTCCAAAGTGGAACAGCGGCGCATGGGAGCAATTCGAGAAAACCATCGACCTGCTGCCCTCCTTGGACACCCGCATCGTCTGCCGTCACACCCTGATGAAAGGCGTCAACATGAACGAGAACCACGTCCGTGAATTCGCCGCGATTGA
>MDSX01028129.1_pt1 | contig 12929 bp, 15 predicted proteins | sample 811141 | NCBI WGS metagenome assembly MDSX01 (sample SAMN05326642, study PRJNA326480) | marine metagenome | isolation source: seawater | place: Atlantic Ocean: South East | collected 2010
AAAGCTGATCTCATTGCAGCTCTATCAAAAATTCCAGGGGGGACGGACCATTCAACTTCAGGTTCCTTAGTAGATCCAACTTTAGTCACAGTAAATTTAAGCATTACGCAACCTTCTATACCTCTTTCTAAAGCTCTTCTAGGATAAACAGGTGGAACCTGGAAAATTGGTACATAGGAGCCATCAGCAAATACTCCTGCTTTCTTTCCTTTGAAACCTAAATTTGGCCTAGCTGCAGAAGTATCCAAATCTGCCGGAGGTGTCATGTCAAATTCTGGAGGCATGGTCTCAGGTGGAGGCTCTTCTTCTTGCGGACGTTCCATATCCATCATAAGCTCCAACTCTCTTTCAGGCATGGTAACATCAGCAATCTTTATAGATTTATCATTTAATTCAACATCGCCCACATCGATTAGCCATTGCATTCCATAAAAGATTGCGACTGTTAGAAAAAAAGAGCCAGTTAGGGTTGCCCCTAGCATTTTAAGATTTTGTTCTGCAAAAAATCCCATAAAATTAAAATTTAGGTTCAGATGCTAACGAGATTGCGTAAACTCCAGCCTCTCTAGACTGATCCATCACTTGTATTATTGCATCTGCTTGAGCTTTTTCGTCTGCCTGAATAACAACTGATCCTTGAGGATTATCAGCAAGCAACTTCGTTATATTTGCTTTAACCTGCCTAACATCAACTCTTCTTCCATCTATCCAGATGTCATTAGTAGCGCCTATGGCAATTAAAATAGCGGCATTTTCTTGAATATTAGAAGTCTCTGCATCAGGTCTATTAACCTCTAATCCAGGCTCTTTGATGAAATTAGCAGTTACAATAAAAAATATAAGAAGAATGAAAACCACATCTAACATTGGAGTTAAATTAATATCTTCTTCTTCAGCGACTGCACTACTTATTGGTGATCTTCTCATAATTAATTCCTATTCTGCGACCAACTGATCGACTAATAAATCCTTTTCCTTCTGAGCTTTGTTAACTAAAAATTGGTTGGCAAGGGTTCCGGTTAAAGCAACAGCAAGACCAGCCATAGCGGGTATCGTTGATCTTGAAACTCCTCCTGCCATAGCTTTAGCATCTCCCCCGCCTGTTACGGCAAGTAAATGAAATACTTCTATCATTCCAGTTATAGTTCCAAATAATCCAAACAAAGGGGCAATACCAACACACATTTTTATTAAGCTAAGGTTTTTATCTAGTCTAATTTCGTTTTCAGAAATTAGCATATCCCTTATAGCTTTTGAGCTCCAAGAACTCTTATCTTGTCTTAAATCCCATTCAGATTTAGAAACTCCAAGATAATTCTTATGCGTAAAAAAATAGAACCACATCCTTTCAAATATGAGAAACCACATAACAAATGCGAGCAGTCCTATAAGGTACAGAACATCACCTCCTCTTTGCATAAAAGCAAAGAGAGCATCTGAAAAGTTATAAAAAAACTGCATTTTTTATTCTAACTGGTGCCTTCAGATCTTTTAGCTGCCATACCTGTACTTGATTCTTCAATAGTGCCTAATATTCCTCTAGAGATATTATTTACAGTTGCGTACATAAAAGTTGTTGGAATGGCGACCATTAAGCCCAACCAGGTTGTAACTAGCGCAGTAGATATACCACTTGCCATAGTTTTAGGATCTCCTGTTCCAAATAAAGTGATCATAGTAAAGGTTTCTATCATTCCTATGATAGTTCCGAATAAACCCATTAAAGGAGCTACAACAGAAACGATCTTAAGTACCCAATTCAATCCTTCTATTGTTGGTCTTTCTTTTAAGATCTGTTCAGCCATTTTTAATTCTAATGTTTCAGTGTCAGCTTCTTTATCATCTTCAGCTATTTTAAGTATCCTGCCCAAGGCATTATTATTACTCAATGTTGCGGAACCTGATTGAGCTATAACTCCACCTCTGATATTCCATAACTCATAGAATCTCCATATGAATAAAAGAGTTGCCAATGATCCAATTATCATGAGTATGTAACCTACTGGCCCACCTTCTTGCATTTTTCCCCACGTCCCAGGCATAGATATTAAACTCGCAAGTAAAGAGCCTCCTTGAGGCCCAGTAGGATCAACTGCAAACTGAACTGGGAAAGTATCTCCACTCAAGATATCTGAAGTTTGAGATGTGTATCTCCCTGCAGGTTGCGAGGGTAATTCAGAATAGGTTCCACGAGTTGGAGAGTAAGTTAAATATTGACCATCCGAAACGACATTGAAACTGCCAACTCGAACTACATCTCTATTTTCAACATTACCATCTGTAGTTATTACTTCAGTATTGAACTTGACTACTTCACCAGAGGCATTGATCTCTCTTTGTAGCTCATACCAAAGAGTTTCTAGCTCTTCAATCGAAGCCAATCTAATACCTTCATTCATTTTTGATCCCAAAGCAGTCATAAAGTTTTCTCTATCCTTTCCGAATTGAGCTGCCGTTATGGAAACTTCCATTATATTTCTTGCTTCTGTAGTATTTCCTGCCAAGTGACCAAAAATCTCATTTAAAGATCCGAGTCTTTCTCTTAATTGTTCTTCAGCAACAACCAGAAGAGCCTCATTTGCTTCAAATTTTTGCTCAAGTCTAGCTGCCTCTCTCTCGAGCCTAGCTCTTTCATCCTTAGCATCTGATAAAAGCTTGGCCTGTTTGTTCTTTTCATTTCTAAATTGAGTTTCTCTATCTCTTTGTTGTTGAGTATCTGCGAACTGACCCTTCTTAACTATTTCTAGAAGTTCTTGGGGATTCGAGGGTTGGACTTCTTCTACTTCCTCAGAAATAGCAACCGGAGCCATTAGTCCTAAACTAATAATGAATATATAAAGTTTAAAATTTTTCATTTTAGTTCACCTCCGTGGCAGCTGGTAAAGGTAATTCCATAAGATCGACAGTTGCTAGTTTATTGGCAATTCTCAAACCTCTTCTAGTAGGATTTCTATAACTATTATCGAGCTCTTCCCAAGACCTTGAAGCATTATTCCAGGCGTGAGTTTGAGTTTCGTCAGCAGTTTGGAAAACCATTGCCAGCCTTCCAACTCTTAAGATGTTTCCTTCTCTCAATTCATTTTCAATGACAATACTGTCTTTGTAGGCATCAATCTTTCTTCCGTATTCAGCTTCGACATTAAAAGCCTCTAAGACCTGTCTCAAACCTTCAGCAGGAGATACAGTTGGATTATCCAGAGCTGCTTTTGCAAAGGCTATACGTTCTTTTCTCTCAGCCAAATGGAAGGGAAGATCTAATTCAATGGAAGTTTCAATTCCTGCCAACATTCTTCTTGTGAATGGAGGAATTTGTCTTTGCATTACTTGAGCTTCCTTTAAAGTTTTGTCTATTTCCTTTAAACGTTCTTCTTGTCGCTGAATTTGTTGTCTCATTTGGGCGTTATAGACCCTCAAACCTTCTATTTGTTTACTAACAGTCTTAAACTCACTGACAATAACTGAAGTTTGTTCATCCATTTCATCAATTTTTGACTGTGAAGACTTCTCGGCAACTTGACGAGATGCACCGACATCTAATAGTGGTTGTATTTGATCGCTAACAGCTAAGCCAGACACTGATATGCCGGCAAATACGAGAGCTAATTTCAAAAGACGCGTCATAGCTATCTCCTAATTTCTTATTTGTTAAATCTTATTATATACGTCCGCAAAGTAGATGATAATTAAGTGCTTTGCAAGCACATTTATTCACCTTCCCCTTTCGCGAACGGTTAAACTATAGAGAGAATTAAGATGCAATGCAACGTCAAATAAAATGTCCATTAATTAAATTCTAGAAGATGTCAAATTTTGAATTCTTGTTGATAATATTTTTGTTCAATTCTTTCGCATTATCTTTATTAATTTATAGGGCCATTAACAAAAAGAGTCCCAGGGTTCTACTGAAGTTTTTTTTTCTACCTCCGTTGTTAGGTGCTTTCATTAGCATAATTATTCAGTGGAATATTCAATTTTCTGAAATTTCCTACAGGCAACTATTAGGAAACATAATTTTCATTGCTTGGTGCATTAAATCTTTTAACTCCTACAGGTTCTTGAAAGCCCTTTTATTAGACGAATTCCTTTCTTTTGTTAGAGAGAATATAACGAAAAAACAGTTCTTTAAGTTATTAATGGGTATATTAAAAATCTCTTTTTTTCAGATAATGTGTTTTAGCTCTGTGTTTGCTTTGAACTATTTATCTGGTTATTCCGGACTAAATTCACTAGATATACTTGGAATAACTCTTTGTATTGCTGGATTATCTTTAGAAATTATTAGCGAAAAAGAAATTAAACTTAATTCTGGGAAAGGTTTTATTAAGTCTGGTCTTTGGTCCTATGTTCGGCATCCGAATATAACTGGGATTATCTTGGTATTATTGGGTCTTCAAACTCTCGCATTGGGCGCTGTAGGTTCTGAATGGTCTATTATTGGGTTTATTATTCTCATTTGGATAATAAATAAAAGACTCATTCCAAATATAGAAAAGAGACTTTTATCAAAATTTCCAGAATACATTAGTTATATGGATACAATGCCTAAATTAATTACCTTTAAAAAAATAAATTAATGCAAAAATTTATTCCACACATATTATTAACATTTTTGTTGGGTTTCTTAGCAAATAGTCAAATAAGAATTGTAAAAAATATATTGATAAAAGCTTTCATTGCTTTTTACAAACCGAATCTTGATGAAGCCATACATAGCGATATAAAAAAATATAGTTCTTATAATGATTTCTTCTCACGAAAGTTAAAGGCAGATGCTAGGCGAATTGATGAATCAGAAGAAGTAATTATATCTCCTGTAGACGGCGAAATAGTAGATCACGGCTATATTATTAACAATCAGCTTATTCAAGCCAAAAAATATAACTATGAGTTCGAAGAACTAACCGGTGAAAAGGATTCAAGAGAATATGAGAATGCTTACTTCATCACCATATACCTAGCTCCTACAGATTATCACAGGATTCATTGCCCTTTTGATGCGAAAATCTCCAATTCCATTCACTTAGGAAGTTCTCTTTTTGGAGTGAATAAAAATGCCCAGCAATCTATCCCTAACTTATATGTAAAAAATGAAAGGTCTGTCTTACACCTGATATCTGATAATTTTGAGTATGTTCTCGTTTCTGTTGGAGCATCAGTTGTGGGTAGTATTGTTCCATTTTGGAGTAACAATGACAAAACATCACGAAGTGAATTAATTCAGGATTGGAGAAATGGGCCTCAAGAAGAGAGGTTAATAAAAAAAGGTGAAGAGTTGGCTCATTTTAGGATGGGTTCTACCGTAATTCTAATCTTTAAAGACTCGGACTTACTAGATTTAGATTCCTTGAAAGAAAATAAGCTAGTAAAATTTGGCGACAAATTGGTTAGATTAAAAACTGTATAGGAAAAAAATTGGTATCTTACTCAACAAGTGACTTTAAAGTAGGCTTAAAAATCATAATAGATGATGGACCTTGTGTGATTATTGAAGAGGAATTCAATAAACCAGGCAAAGGGCAAGCATTCAGTAAAATTAAATTTAGAAACTATCTAACTGGTAGAGTTGGTGAAAAAACCTGTAAGGTTGGTGAATCACTTGAGTCGGCTGATGTAGAAGAATTAGATATGCAGTTCATTTATAGTGATGCAAATGCTTGGTTTTTTATGCATCCGGAAACCTATGACCAAATACCTATAAGTATAGATATTGTCGGTGAACTTGATAAATGGGTTACTGAAGAAAATATATGCAAAGTTCTTTTGTGGAACGAAAAACCAATATCTGTTGTCGCACCTACATTTGTTGACTTAGAGATAATTCAAACTGATCCTGGTGTAAAGGGAGATACCGCCACAGGTGGGTCCAAACCTGCGACTGTTTCTACGGGTGCAGTAATCAAAGTTCCCCTTTTTGTTTCAGAGGGAGAGATAGTTACCATTGATACTAGAAATGGTGAATATCAGGGCCGCAAATAAACTCTATGAAAGATAAGATACAAGAAAGCCTGCAAAGGATAACGGCTGATTTGTACAATACCTCTGAATTTAATATTCATGACTTTGTGATTAATATTCAAGATAACAAAGAAAAACAATATGGCGATCTGGCTTCAAATATAGCTCTAATTTTAGCTAAACCTCTCAAAAGAAATCCACTAGAACTAGCAAATGAAATTAGAGAGAAATTTATTATTGATGACGAAATCATAAAAGTTGAAGTGGCTGGACCAGGTTTTATAAACTTTTTCCTGTCAAAAAAAAGTCATGGATCGGTTCTTAATGAAATATTTATAAAGAAAGATCAATTTGGGACAATAAAATCCAATAATAAAAGCGTTCTGATCGAATACGTTTCAAGCAATCCGACCGGCCCTTTGCATGTTGGCCATGGAAGAGGTGCTGTTTTTGGATCAGTTCTTTCCTCTCTATTGCAAAAGGCAGGATTTGAAGTAGATGAAGAGTATTACGTGAATGATTTTGGTAGACAAATGAATATTCTCTCTGCGAGTCTCTACATCAGATATGCACAGACTTTCAACGAAGAAATAAAAATGATTAAGAATGGCTACCAAGGAGATTACCTAATATCAATAGCTAAAAATTTAAAAAATAATAAATCTGACTCACTTTATATAAATGATCACGCTATAAATAGTCTCCTGTTAAATCAAAGTGATGAAGACGAGAAATTTACTGATCAGGTAATTAGCGCAATAAAAACTGGTCTTGGTGATGAATTTTTATATGTCAAAAATTTTGCCCTTAAAGAAATACTAGAAATAATAAAAAAAGATCTATTAAGTTTTGGTGTTAAGCATAATCAATGGTTTTCTGAATCATCTCTCTATGACGAAAAACTAGATACCGCCAGTATGGTTGATAAATCAATCAATGAGCTTGAGACAGAAGGTTTTGTTTATGAAAAAGAAGATGCCCTCTGGTTTAAGTCATCTGAGTTTGAAGATGACAAGGACAGAGTATTGAAGAGAGGAAATGGAGAATATACATATTTTGCCTCTGATGTAGCTTACCATCTTGATAAATATGATCGAGGATACGATAGGATAATAAATGTACTAGGTTCCGATCACCATGGATATGTTCCGAGAGTAAGGGCAGCAATGCAGGCTAGTGGAAGAGATATCAATAAACTTGAGACAGTCTTTATTCAGTTCGCTAACTTAATAAGATCAGGGAAGAAAGTAACTATGTCTACAAGAAGTGGTGAATTCATTACATTAAAAGAGCTCATAGATGAGGTTAGTTCAGAAGCTGCTAGATTCTTTTATATAAATAGAAAATCTGACCAGCATTTGGATTTTGATTTAGATCTAGCTAAAGAGCAATCCAAAGACAATCCTCTTTATTACATACAATATGCTCATGCTCGTATATGCAGTGTTTTGCGAAAATCTAAAGTTAATGAAAAGGAGATATCTACTTCCGGGTCGGATTTATTAATTTCTGATAAAGAAATAGAAATACAAAAGCTGCTAAGACAATACCCTTCTTTAATCGAACGTGCTGCGCTTGCAAGCGAACCCCATCTTCTCTGCTACTACCTCAGAGATTTATCTAGCCTCCTTCATAGTTATTACAATAGTGAGAAATTTCTTATTGAAGAACAAGAACTTATGAATTCAAGATTATTCTTATTAAGTGGAGTAAAACAAGTCATTCATAATGGTCTAATGATCTTAGGAATAACTGCTCCAGAAGAAATGTGAAGAAGTGATATCAGAGAATATTCAGAAAATTTACGATGACTTTCAAGAAAACTGCAAACTTTCTGGAAGGAATCATAAAGATGTGATTCTAATTGGGGCTAGTAAATCGCAATCAATTGCAAACATTAGAGAAGCATATAATTCGGGACTAAAAAATTTTGGAGAGAATTATCTTCAAGAGGCTGAAAACAAGATTAAAAGTTTAGAGGGAGATTTTATCTGGCATTTCATTGGATCCATACAGTCTAGAAAAGCAAAAAAAATAGCCGAGATTTTTGATTGGGTTCATACCGTTGAAAACATAAAGGTTGCTAAAAAACTAAATATTGCCAGGCCGCACTCAAAGGGTCCTCTTAATATTTGCATGCAGATAAATATAGACCTTGAAGAAAGTAAATCTGGCTTACATATAAATGATCTTGAAAGCATTATTGAAGAATCTCGCAATCTTGAAAATATAAGAATTAGAGGGCTAATGGTTATTCCGAAACCTAGAGAATCGATTGAAGAACAAAAAAAGGTTTTTAAAAAAGTAAAAGAAATCTATCGAGCTTTAATTGAAAAAGGAATTAACTTAGATACTTTATCTATGGGCATGTCATCAGATTATGGCCCAGCCATACAAGAAGGCGCTACAATGGTAAGAATAGGAACGGGTATCTTTGGTCCAAGAAAATGAGAGAAATTAAAGAAATAATAGGCTTTATAGGCGCTGGTAATATGGCAACTGCCCTAATATCTGGTCTAATAAATAGTAATCATAGCGCCTCTAAGATAATTGCCTCTTCTCCTGAAAATAAACATTTACAAAGATTATCTTCTGACTTTGGCGTGCAAACTACTTCTAATAATCTTGAGGTTTTGAAAAAAGCTGATTTAGTAATCTTGGCAGTTAAACCGAATATAATTAAAGCATTGATAGATGAAATCAAAAATGAGGTTACTCAACAAGATATTCCGATAATATCAATTGCAGCTGGAGTAAAAATAAAAAAATTAGAATCCTACTTTGGAACGTCATCCAGAATTATACGTGCAATGCCTAATACTCCTGCAAGCATTATGGAAGGGGTGACAGCTATATCCCCCAATAAAAATGCTTTGTCAGGAGATATAGAGAATGCAAAGCTATTATTTAAATGCGTAGGTATTGTCACTGAAATAAAAGAAAAGGATTTAGATATTTTCACGGCTTTAATAGGCTCAGGGCCAGCGTATGTCTTTTATTTAATTGAATCTCTACTGGAATCCTCTAAAAACCTAGAGGTGTCGAAAGAAGAAAAAATTGATTTGCTGACGTCTATGGTTGCAGGATCAGCTAATCTTGCAAAATTATCAAAGGATTCGCCACAAATTCTTAGAGAAAAGGTCACTTCCCCTGGAGGAGTTACACAGAGCGCAATAGAAGAATTTGAACTCAATAAGCTTAAAGAGATAATAAAACAGTCTATGAAGGTTGCCGAGATGAAATCGATTGAATTGGGAGATAATTAATGTCTGAAGCAACTTTTTTCTTGTTTAAAGCTTTAATGGATGTTTTTACTCTCGGTGTTGTCTTTAATTTCTTGTTTAGACTTCTCAAAGTTGATTATTACAACCCGCTTGTCCAAGGAATTATCAGAGCCGTGGACTTACCTAGTCAATCTCTTAGAACGATCTTAAAACCGATAAAAAATATAGACCTTTCATCTTTTCTGGTCGCTATCTTTATTCAAGCAGGAGCATTCTATTTGGCAGCTATAGCAGGCTCTATTGATTATGATCCCATTAAGATACTTATGTGGTCAACATACTCAGTCATTTTATTAATTCTCAAGATGATTTGGTGGATTTTATTGGGAGGAATAATTTTAAGTTTTATTGCTAGTTCAAACTATCATCCTGCGATTGTTTTGATAAGACAAATGTCAGATAAATTCTTTAGTCCGTTTAGAATCTTCTTGCCTCCAATGGGAGGGTTAGACTTCTCTCCTATATTCGCGTTTATTGCCTTAAATTTCTTACAAGCAGTTTTTGTTCAATTTGCACTTGAGTCCGGTCTTCCAGTTTGGTTATCAGTTGGTTTCTAATGGTTTATTCCATATAATAATTATATTCGCCGATTTGACACAGCTTGCGGGCGTTTAATTGAAATACAGCTAATGCATTAAATTAAACCTGTTTAGCTATTGCGAACGGGTTTTTTTATGAGTGACTCAATAGGACAAGTAAAGGCAAGTAAAGTTACATTAGAAGGTAAGCTTGACCTTGATTGTGGTCAGGCTCTTCATGACATAGAACTGGTATATGAAACTTATGGAAAGCTCAATTCGGATGCATCTAATGCCATACTTATTTGTCATGCCTTGAGTGGCAGTCATCATGCTGCTGGCTTGTATGAAGGTGATCAAAAATCTGGCTGGTGGGACTCTCTAATAGGCCCAGGTAAGGCAATTGACACAAATAAATTTTTTGTAGTTTGTCCAAATAATATTGGAGGCTGCCATGGTTCTTTAGGGCCCTCATCAGTAGATAATAAAACGGGAAATCATTTCGGCCCAGATTTCCCAATTATTACAGTTAGAGACTGGGTAAGATCTCAAGCCATGTTATCGGACCACCTAAGCATAGATAAATGGCATGCTGTGGTTGGAGGCAGTCTGGGTGGCATGCAGGCACTTGAATGGTCATGCCTTTTTCCTGAGAGAATAAAGAAAGCTGGAATAATTGCAGCTGCTCCAAAATTAAGTGCTCAGAATATTGCTTTTAATGAAGTCGCCAGACAAGCCATACTCAATGATCCTGATTTTCAGGAAGGTAGATATTTGGATAATGGAAAATCTCCTAAGCAAGGTTTGAAGCTAGCAAGAATGGTAGGACATATTACATATCTCTCTGAAGAAGCCATGAAAAGTAAATTTGGAAGGGATCTTAAAGAAGAAAAACTAAATTTTGGATTTGAAGCTGAGTTTGAAATAGAAAGCTATTTAAGATACCAAGGAGATGTCTTTTCAGAGAATTTTGATGCGAATACTTATCTTCTAATGACTAAGATCTTGGATTATTTTGACCCTGCAGATGAGTTTGAAGGAAACCTAGTAAATGCAATGAAACCTATTGAAGCTCAATTATTAGTTGTTTCTTTCACTACTGATTGGAGATTTTCTGCGGAGCGCTCCAAAGAAATAGTAAATGCTCTTATCGAAGCAAAAAAAAATGTTAGCTATTTAGAGATTGACAGCCCTCATGGACATGACTCGTTTTTGTTTGCAGATGAGGAATATGTTAAAGGTCTATCTTCATTCCTAGAAAATTAAATGGATACAATCGAAGTCATAAAAAACTGGATAGAAAATGGATCGGAAGTTCTTGATCTGGGTTGTGGTGATGGTGAAATATTAAATATTTTATCTTGTGAACTAGGGGCAACCACTCTCGGTATAGAGATCAACCAAGATGATATAAATAAATGTATTCAGTTGGGGGTGAATGTTATACAACAAGATATAGATGCGGGGCTGGATAATTTTAGTGATAAAAGTTTTGATACAGTCATTATGAGTCAAACCATTCAAGTTCTTAAAGAACCCAAACAAGCTCTTTCAGAAGTAACAAGAATAGGAAAAGAAAGCATAGTTACGATTCCAAATTTTGGTTTTTGGTCAACTCGGTTTAGCTTATTATTCTCTGGGAAAATGCCAGTTACTAGCTCTTTACCGGATGATTGGCATGACACGCCCAATATTCACTTATGTACTATCAAAGATTTTGAGATGCTTTGTACACAATGTGAAATTAATATAGGTGAAAAACGCTTCTTCAATAACTCTGGAAGAGAAAGTGCTTTAGCTAAATTAATTCCAAACTTATTTGCGTCTACAGCAATGTACAAAATTTCTAAATGAAAATAGCTGTAGCTACAAAGAATGCAGGCAAACTAAAAGAATTCAAAGAGTTAGCAGAAGGTACTCCTTACGAATTGATTCAGATGCCAGAAACGATTAGGGATCTTCCTCCAGAAACAGGTGAAACCTTTTACGAAAATGCTCTCATCAAGGCAAAGTTCATTTCGCAAAAGCTAGGGGTACCTGCTATAGGAGATGACTCAGGTCTAGAGGTGGATGCACTGGATGGTCGTCCAGGTATATTCTCTGCCAGATACTCCAAAACAGGTCTCGATTATGATAACTGTTTAAAATTACTTAATGACATGAAGAGAGTTCAAGATGAAGCAAGAGCTGCAAGATTTAGATGTTGTCTGGTTGGATATTTCAAAGGAAAAATTATTAAAAGCGAAGGTATGTTAAGAGGAGTAATTGCAACTGAGTTTAAAGGAAATAAGGGCTTCGGATATGACCCGATATTTATAACTGAAAATGGATTACATTTAGCAGAACTTGATAAAAGTGAAAAAAATCAAATATCTCACAGAGCCGATGCATTTAAATTACTCTTAGAAGAGTTTTCTTTATTATTAAATTAATTTTTTAAGAATCAACTCATTTAATTCTCTTTCTACAGATAATGCTTTTTTTTCAAAGGAAGTCTGGGGTAAGTTCTTTAGGGTGTTGCCTAAATCTTCTTTTCTTAATAACTGCCAATGTTGATTATCTAAAAGAAGTTTTTTTGCCTCAGTAAAATAATGACTCCAATCTGTCTTAAAATAAAAGATCCCATCAGGTCTAAGCTTCTGATTCACTAAATTAATGAAATCTTTTTGTAACAATCTTCTTTTATGATGCTTGCGCTTGGGCCAAGGGTCAGGATAAAACATTAGAATTATGTCAAAACTATTATCTTTAACTTTATCATTCAAAAAGGGAACGATATCCGCATTCAATATTTTTATATTATCTAAAGCTTTTTCATTTGCCTTGCTTAATAAAGATCCTATTCCTGAAAGGTAAACTTCTGCTCCCAAAATAGACATTCCAGGATTTTCTTTTGCTAAGTGAATAGTTGTTTCTCCTGAGCCAAAACCAATATCCAGTGCAGAGTGTCCTTTTGACCATGAGTTGTCCAAAACATTATCCTCATTAAGGATAAATTTGTCCCAAAGGTCTTCTATAGCTTTCTTCTGATTCGAAGTTATTCTCCCTCTTCTCAATACGAAACTCTTTAACCGATCTTGCGTAAGCATATTAATCTCCTGAGGAGAAAGACTGCTTAACCTTTTTCATTGCATTTTTTTCTATCTGTCTAACTCGCTCAGCGGAGATATTA
>MDSX01083057.1_pt1 | contig 12927 bp, 12 predicted proteins | sample 811141 | NCBI WGS metagenome assembly MDSX01 (sample SAMN05326642, study PRJNA326480) | marine metagenome | isolation source: seawater | place: Atlantic Ocean: South East | collected 2010
AAGGATTGCCACCCATGCGTTGCATGTGTGGCGGACCTTGTGGGGGTTGCATTCCAACAGAAAGCTCGATCTCGCTTTGCGAGCCCCGGGCTTTTTTGTTTTTCCTCCTCCGCTAAGCAAGCTTACGTCGGGTTAAAAACAAAAAAGCCCGGTTGCATTGCAACCGAGCTTTTCTTTGTTGGTGCGGATGAAAGGACTCGAACCTTCACGCGATAAAGCACTAGTGCCTAAAACTAGCGTGTCTACCAATTTCACCACATCCGCATATTGGACGGCAAATATAAGTAGATTCTATAAAATCAATTCGCAATTCAAATAAATTTCCTTTGGCTTTAGGAAAAGAGTAATTTTGAACTAAATCTGAATGTATGCCATCATTTTTACCGTCCGAACTCCTAACTAAGGATAGACACAAAATATTGCTTGGAGCAGTAGGGCCTCGTCCAATTGCTCTGGTAAGTACAATAGATGAATACGGTACTCCTAATTTGAGTCCATATAGTTTTTTTAATATTTTTTCATCTAACCCGCCTACTCTTATTTTTTCTCCAGCAAGACGAGTAAGAGATAACACTACCAAGGATACATTACACAATGCAATGCGGGAAAAAGAAGTGGTGGTCAATGTGGTCAATTATGATTTGGTGCAACAAGTGAATTTATCTTCTGCTGAGTACGATTCTCATGTGGATGAGTTCATTAAATCTGGATTAACAAAAGTGCCTTCAGAAGTTATTGCTCCCCCAAGGGTATTGGAGAGTCCTGTGAGTTTAGAGTGTCTAGTAAAAGATGTAGTTTCCTTGGGTGAGGAAGGAGGTGCTGGTAATTTAGTTATTTGCGAGATACAAAAGATTCATTGTGCAGATGATGTCATCTCCGACGAAGGCGGTTTAGATCAACATGCATTGGATTTAGTTGGGCGATTGGGGAAAAATTGGTGGGTTAGGGCATCAGGAGATGCATTATTCACCGTGGCTTCGCCACAAATTGGAATAGGCGTTGATCAAATCCCTCTTTCTATTCGAAATTCTACTATTCTTACAGGTAATGATCTAGGATTACTCGGAGGTGCTACTATGCTTCCAAATGATGAGGCAATAGAACAGAAGAAAAATGACTTTGATATTCGAAGATTAATCCTGAATTATGCAGAAGGAATTGAACGTCGTGAGGCATTGCATGAAGTTGCCAAAAAACTTCTAGAAAATGGGCTCGTTCAAGAAGCTTGGAAAGTATTATTAATTGATAAATCGGCCCGATAACGGGTAAGAAAATGCAAATTGAAGTAAGAATTGAGAAAATTATGGAAGAACAAGTGATTTCTGATAGATTCAGAAAACGTGAATTTGTTGTTCAGACCAAGGAGCAGTACCCACAGACGCTCTGTTTTGAATTTACTCAAGATAAGACCTCTGTTTTAGATGCATATCATACGGGCCAAGAAGTAAGTGTGGAGTTTAATATTAGAGGCCGTGAATGGACGCCTCCTCAAGGTGGAGCAACCCGTTATTATACAACGCTTCAAGCTTGGAGAATGTCTCCAATGGAGCAAAACACACAGTCTGCACCTCCTTCCGATTTACCTCCGGCAGGACAGCCGTTCAATCCTTCAAGCGACGATAGTGTATTAGATGACGATTTACCTTTTTGATAGGCTGTATTAATGGAAGGTTCTTTAAATCCATTACATTTTATTGGCCAAGAAGGCTGGGAAGTACCGGACCCTAATGGTGCCACGAATTCGGAAGGGTTGATTGCCCTTTCTTGGGATTTAGAGCCTAAACTTTACGAGAGATGTTACCCAAAAGGAATTTTTCCTTGGTTTGAACAAGAGGGTGTGGTGTTTTGGTTTTCGCCTGCAGAGCGAAGCATTACCCACACGGAAAAAGTGAAGATTTCCAAAAGTATGCGCCCCTTAATTAACGCAGGAAATTGGCGCTTTTCAGTGAACACCGTATTTGAAAAGGTCATTGAAAAATGCAGTCAGGTACCTAGGCCTGGTCAAGCTGGAACTTGGATTTCTGATAAATTTGCTGCTAATTTTATCCACATGCATACCCTTGGAATGGCGCATAGCTTTGAAGTTTGGGAAGAGGATATACTCATTGGCGGCACTTTTGGTGTGATGACTGGCGGTGTATTGGTTGGTGAAAGTATGTTTCATTCCAAAACCAATGCTAGTAAGTTTGCTTATATAGGAATGTGCCAGTACCTCCAGCAGCACGGCGTAGAATACGTTGATAATCAATTGCCCACGGAACATCTAGACAGCTTGGGCGCATGGAATCTTGAACGCTTAGATTTCTTAGAGGTACTTCAAGTACATGCCGAGGATAAAGAACAAGTAATTTTAGGAACCCTGGAGCAGACTACTTTACCGCTTTAAAGCGGTAGAAATCGTATTCAAGCTTAAAACGCTCGCGGCTATTAGAATTCCTGGAATCATACTCAAATAGGCCTTTCCCGTAATTATGTAGGGGTAATAATCTCTAATCATACCTCCCCATGAAGGTAGTGGAGGTTGCGCGCCAATACCTAAGAAGCTAAGACCGCTTTCTATTAAAAGAGCACTGGCGAAATTGGTCGCACATATTACCAATACAGGAGCAAAGGTATTGGGAAGTATCTCTTTGAAGAGTATGTGCGTTGTACTAAAACTCAAAACTTTGGCTGCTTCCACGTACTCTTTATTTTTCTCTACTAAGAACTGTCCACGAATCACTCGTGCTACCTCCACCCACATAGTAAGTCCAACAGCAATAAAAACCTGGAATAAACCTTTGCCTAATACAAAAGTTAAGGCGATTACAAGGAGCAAGGTTGGTATGGACCAAATTACATTCATGAGCCAGGATAAAACAGCATCAATCCTACCGCCAAAATAGCCTGAAACTGCTCCTACTGGAATACCAATGATTAAACTAACCAAAACGGCAATGAATCCCACGCTTAAACTTATCCTGCTTCCCAGGACGACTCTTGAAAAATGATCTCGACCAAATTTATCAGTTCCAAAAATATGCGTACCCATTTCTGTGGTAGCACCTGGGCCAAGAAGGGTGCCTTTTAAATTCATGTTATTCGCATTGCCGGTTTTATCTAGCACAATGAGATTTGCACATAGCGCCATTGCAATTAATGCAATGAGCCATGTAAGAGCTATTTTTTGAAAGGCTGTGAACGTAGATAACACCCTAGCTAATCTAGGATAAAAATTGAGATTATTTGAGGGAATGAATAATCTCTATGCCTTCTCTCAGGATAGCATCCTTGGACAATGTCTTATACCACTTCGTGTAGATATCTTGTTGCACGCTATCTGTTTGGAACATTACTAAATGATCCGGCAAAGGGACCACGCCAGTACTGTCTTTGAGTTTGTACAAATTCTTGAACCTTTTGCCTTCTTCTTTTAAGGAATCTTGAAAGCTGGAAAAAGATGTATAATCTAAAGGAATGAAGGCGTTATCCTCTCCGGCTTTAATCCACTGCGCATATTCAATAGATTTCCTATAGACCGAATCCTGTCCAATGCGTTTCTCCGAAGCCTTAATTGCTCTCTTAAATGATTTAGTCCAATCTGAATTCTCAAGGTAATTAGCTCTTTCTATATAATCCACGGGAAGTGCGTGATCGTATTTCTTTTCCCCTATTTCTATAAGATCGTATGCGCCTGGTAAAGATATATCCGGTACTACGCCTTGGAGCTGAGTTGTTCCGCCTGAAATACGGTAGAACTTTTCCGTTGTGATTTTAACCGCTCCAAGAGGTTTGAGATCACGCAGTGGTCCATTTACTGCTCGGTCAAGGTCAAACATGTTTTGCACTGTCCCTTTGCCAAACGTGCTTTTTGAGGGCCCAACAATAAGTGCACGACCTCTATCCTGAAGTGCTGCCCCAACAATCTCTGAGGCTGATGCACTGTAATTATTGATCAAAACTACGAGCGGTCCTTCCCAAGTAATTGGATAATTCTTGTTGTTTTTTGACCGTGTACCGTTTTGGAAACTCTTTACTTGAACTTGTGGTCCATACCCGGTAAAAAGACCGGCAATGTCTACCGCTGCTTGTAAGGAGCCCCCTCCGTTGTTCCTGAGGTCTAAGATGATTCCCTCTACCCCTTCTTTTTTAAGTTTTATGATTTCATTTTTGATATCGTCAGCCGCATTGCGATTGTCCTTATCATAGAAGTTAACATAAAACTTAGGGAGCTTTATGTAACCTGTTTTGGTCCCTAGTTCTTTGTTTAAGACAAATTCGCCCTCATTCTTCTTGAAAGATTTTCCGTTAAGGATTGCGCTTCGTGCAAACGTACTTTCAATTTCTACCACATCTCTTATGATCGGTATGATTTGCCTTGAACCGTCTTTCTTTTTTACTGTAAGGCGCACTTCAGATCCCTTTTTACCTCTTATGAGTTTGATGGCTTCGCGTACTTTGTATCCAATGACATCTACAGGCTCTTCCTCACCTTGTGCCACGGCAATAATTCGGTCACCGGCCTCAAGGTCGCCTTGTCTCCAACAAGCGGAGCCAGCTATAATCCGTTCAATACCTATATAATCGCCTTCTTGCTTTAGCTGCGCGCCGATTCCTTCAAATTGACCAGTCATACTGAGCTCAAAGTTTTCGTTCTGCTGAGGAGCTAGGTAGTTTGTATGAGGATCAAAAGTTTCGCAATAGGCATTCATGTACATTCCGAACCATTCTATTCTGGTTATGTCCATTAAATCTTCATACCATTCCTCTTGAAGTTCAAGTTCTTTTTGACGTGCTTCTTTCTCCAAGGTTGGAAAGTTTTTAAGGATAACCTCCGGGTCCGTTGCTGCATCTTCTTTCTGAGCATTGTCTTTTTCATAAACTCTGTTGAGAATGCGCCATTTCAGGTGCTTTTTCCAGCTTTGTTCTAACGAAGAAATATCACGCGAAAATGGACGCTTTTCAGCATCAGAAAATAATTCTTCTTCCTCTGTGTAGACAAAAGATTGAGCCAGAAGTCGCGTATATATTTCTTTAGAACGCACAATACCTTTTGATACAGAGGTGTAGCTCTTTTCAAAAAAGGCTGTATTGGAAGAATAGAAGGCATTGTCCAAGTCATAGCGGTATTCTTCTAGCGCTTCAACTTCGTTGAGTGTAAAGAACAACTTATTGTAGTCAAGTGACCCTATGTACGCATCAAAAATTTCTGAGCTAAGCGCATCATTCATTTCTTTTGGTTGTAGATGAACATTGGTGAGAGCATCTCTTACTAGAGCAAATATTACGGCTTCTTTATCTTTTTCAGTATTGTATTTACTGAATCCATACATGGTTAAAGCCACACCCAAAATGGGCAATAGGTATTTGAGGTTTTTACGCTGCATAAGCATTGAATACATAGGAAATGACAAGGTACAATGTTAATTGAATTGGAACACTAATAAAAGGTTAAAGGAATTCAAAAGCGCTCTGTTAGTTACAACAACATAAACCGCAATTTGTTAGTACATTTGCACCCCTTATTACAAGAAGGTAAATAATTCTAATCGAAAGCAGATGAACATTAGTAAGAACCAAGTAGATGCGTTAAATCTATCGGTGAATATTGAAATTACTCCGGAGGACTACCAAGACAAAGTGAACACAGTTTTACAAAATTATCGGAAGAGTGCCAATATTCCAGGTTTTCGTCCGGGTAAAGTGCCTATGGGATTAATCAAGAAACAATACGGAAAGGCTGTATTAGTAGAAGAGATTAATAAAATGCTTCAAGATTCAATATATAACTACATCCAAGAAGAAAAGCTCAATATACTGGGCAATCCCCTTCCTATTGAGCAAGAAGAAATGGATTTTGATACACCGGGTTCATATGATTTTGGCTTTGAGCTAGGATTAAGTCCTGAGGTTGATGTTAAAATCACTAAAAAGAATAAGATTAAAGGCGTCAAGGTTGTAGCAGATAAGAAGGTTTTAAATACCTACATGGAGGATATCCGTGGTCGTTATGGTAAGATGCTGACTCCCGAAACCCCTAATGCTGATGATATGTATCACGGATCTATTTCAGAGATAGATGCAGACGGTAATGCAGTGGAAGGAGGTATTACAAAGGAGGACGCCCAGTTTATGGGGATGAATTTAAAGACTAAAAAGGCACAAGGGGAATTGACCAAAACTACGCTAGGTTCAACCTTAATATTGGATACAAAAAAGACGTTTGGTAAAGGCTATAACGTAGCAGGATTATTGGGCGTTACAGATGCACAGCTTGAATCATCAACAGGTTCATTTGAATTTAAGTTGACCAATATTAGCCGCATGGAGCCAGCAGAATTAAACCAAGAGTTTTTTGATAAGGTTTATGGAGAGGGTGCCGTTACTTCGGAAGAAGAAATGCGCGAAAAAATGAAAGAAGAGGCGGAGCGCATGTATCTTAATGAAGCCGATCAATATTTCTTGAACAACGTTGCAGAATATTTATTAGAGAAGAACAAATTTGATTTACCTATTGCCTTCCTAAAAAAGTGGATGCAGACTTCAGGGGAAAAGACATTGACCGCTGAGGAAGTAGAGGCCGATTGGGAAAAGACAGAGAAAGGTTTGCGTTACCAATTGATTGAGAACTCCGTAATCAGCTCTGCAGAAATCAAAGTGAGCAGAGAAGATTTACTCGATCATACAGTAGGCATGGTAAAAGCTCAATTTCAGCAATACGGTCAACAAGCTATGGACGATGAGATGCTCAAGGGTATTGCGGAAAATGCGTTGAAAAACGAAGAAGAAGTGCGTCGTGTGAGTGATCAAGTGTATAACGCAAAACTACTTGCTCATTACAAGGATTCTTTCAAAGTGGAGGAGAAAGAAGTGACTTATGATGAATTCATCAAATTGGTCACGGAAAAGGCATAACTTGGACAATAGTAAGTGAATCCTCAACCTAACAAACTGAACGAAAATGGATTTAGGAAAAGAATTTAAAAAATATGCAACTAAACATGCTGGTATTCAAAGCATGTATGTAGATCAATATGTAGATGCCTCTTTGACCCCTTACATCATTGAGGAGCGTCAAATGAATGTTGCACAGATGGATGTTTTTTCCCGTCTTATGATGGATAGAATTATTTTTTTGGGAACGGGCGTTAACGATCAAGTTGCGAATATTGTACAAGCTCAATTGTTGTTCCTTGAGAGTGCCGACGCCAAAAAAGACATTCAAATTTATATCAACTCTCCAGGTGGCTCAGTTTATGCTGGATTAGGAATCTATGATACCATGCAGGTTGTAAATCCAGATGTGGCTACTATTTGTACGGGAATGGCGGCTTCAATGGGCGCGGTTCTCATGTGCGCTGGCGCTAAAGGAAAACGCTCCGCTCTGAAACACAGCCGAATTATGATCCACCAACCAATGGGAGGCGCACAAGGCCAGGCTTCAGACATGGAAATCACTCTCCAAGAGATTTTAAAATTGAAGAAGGAATTGTATTCTATAATTTCTCACCATAGTGGTCAGGATTTTGATAAAGTAGAAGCCGATTCTGACCGTGACTATTGGATGACTTCAGAAGAAGCTAAGTCCTACGGTATGGTTTATGAAATACTGTTAGGTAAGAATCAGGCGAAATAAATGAGTGAAGAGAAAAATATTCACTGTTCTTTCTGCGGACGCAGTAAGGAAGAGGCTGAAATGATGATTGCAGGTGTGGATGCACATATTTGTGACCGTTGTGTGGGTCAAGCGGGTGGTATTCTTCATGCAGAGCTGGGTGAGAAGCCACAATCTAATCCATTAGAAGTTGCTGCAAAACCGGAGTTTGATTTTACACCAAAGCAAATCAAGGAGCACTTAGATCAATATATAATTGGTCAAGAATCAGCCAAACGTACGCTAGCTGTATCCGTCTATAACCACTACAAACGTATAGGTTTAGTTCCGCTCAAAGATGCTCCAGAAGTGGATAAGTCAAATATTGTATTAGTTGGAAATACCGGTACGGGGAAAACGTTAATGGCAAGGACCATTGCCAAGTTGTTAAATGTCCCATTCACTATTGTAGACGCCACTGTTCTCACGGAAGCTGGGTATGTTGGTGAAGATGTGGAGAGTATTTTGACACGCTTATTACAAGCAGCAGAATATGATTTAAGTCGAGCACAAGTAGGTATTGTCTTTATTGATGAGATAGATAAAATAGCTCGTAAAGGCGATAATCCTTCAATTACCCGCGATGTAAGTGGCGAAGGTGTGCAACAAGGGCTTCTCAAACTCCTTGAAGGCTCTAAAGTTAATGTGCCACCTAAAGGAGGGCGAAAACATCCTGATCAAAAGTATATAGAAGTAGATACTACCAATATTTTATTTATTGCTGGAGGGGCATTTGTTGGAATTGAAAAGAAAATTGGATCAAGATTGAATTCAGCCACACTAGGTTATTCAAAAGATAGCCGGAATCATGTGGAGGAAGATGAAGTATTGAGTTACATTACCCCTTCAGATTTGAAGAGCTTTGGCCTTATCCCTGAATTAATAGGTCGTATGCCAATTGTAACCTTTATGTCGCCTTTAGATAAAAAGGCCCTTAGAGCCATTCTTACGCTTCCTAAGAATGCCTTAATCAATCAATATCAGCACCTTTTTCATATGGATGACATCAATTTGACTTTTGACAAGGAGGTGTATGATTATATTGTTGGAGTTGCTATTGATTATGGCCTTGGCGCCCGCGGACTACGCAGTGTTTGTGAAGCTATACTTACAGATCACATGTTTAATGCACCAGGGTTGAAAGAGAAAGAACTGAATATTACAAAAGAGTACGCAAAAGCACAGATTGAACGAAGTTCACTAAGAAAAATACCAGCATAAAAAAGCCGCTCCAAGAGCGGCTTTTTTATGGCTAATTCTGGCCTTATCTCATTGTTGTATAGACATTCTGGACATCGTCGTCTTCTTCCAGTTTTTCAATGAGCTTTTCAATGTCTTTAGTTTGCGCATTGTCCAACTCTTTGGTGGTGGTTGGAATATATTCAAAACCAGATTCTACAATTTCGTGTCCTAATTCCTCTAGCCCTCTGGTAATGTTGCCGTATTCTGCAAATTGACCATAAATCATTATTACCTCAGATTCCACGCCATCCTTCTCCTCAGTGTCTTTGAAAACATCCTCAGCGCCGAAATCAATCATTTCAAATTCTAATTCTTCCAAATCAATATCACCTGCGGCAATTTTAACATGACATTTATGCTCAAACATAAATTCAACTGAACCTGAAGTGCCAAGAGAGCCTTCACATTTGTTGAAATAAGAACGGACATTGGCAACCGTGCGCGTATTATTATCTGTTGCTGTCTCTACAAGAACAGCAACCCCGTGCTGTCCATATCCTTCGTAAATGATTGTTTTATAGTCACTTTGGTCCTTGGACATTGCCTTTTTAATGGCGCGCTCCACATTGTCCTTAGGCATGTTAGCTGCTTTTGCATTTTGGAAAAGCATGCGCAATCTGTAGTTGGAGTCTGGATTATCACCACCTTCTTTAACAGCCATGATAATGTCTTTGGTAATTCTTGAGAAGGTTTTCGCCATCCCCGCCCAACGCTTAAACTTGCGTTCTTTTCTAAATTCAAATGCGCGTCCCATAGAAGAAATTCAATAGTGAAAGCCAAAAGTAACAACTATCGGCGAGCTTTTTTAGTAGTAGATCTTTTGGTACGCTTCTCTTGCTCAGAAGTCCACTTTTTAATTTCGCTTTTACGTCCAATTTGGGCGGTAATAAAATCATTTTTCAAATCCCATCCTCTAGCGGGACTGTATTGCCTACCGTAAAAGATTATTTGAAGGTGAAGCTTGTTCCAAAGAGCTTTGTCAAACAGTCGTTTTGCATCTTTTTCTGTCTTTTCAACGGATTTTCCATTGGAAAATCCCCATCTAAACATAAGACGTTGAATGTGCGTATCTACAGGAAAAGCGGGGACTCCAAATGCTTGACTCATAACTACACTGGCTGTTTTATGACCAACACTAGGCATAGCTTCTAGTGCTTCAAAACTTGCGGGAACTAGACCGTTATAGCTTTCTACAATAGTATTGCTGAAGGAATGAATGCCTTTACTTTTCATAGGGACTAATCCACAAGGTCGAATAATTGCAGCAATTTCTTCAACGCTCATTTTAGCCATGTCATAAGGGTTGTCTGCTACGGCAAATAACTTTGGAGTAATTTTATTTACTCGTTCATCGGTGCATTGTGCACTAAGCACTACAGCCACTAAAAGTGTGAAGGGGTCATGATGATTTAGAGGAACAGGGGTTTCGGGATACAATCGCTCTAGCTCATGGACAACATATTCTACTTTTTCTGCTTTGGTCATGTGAAAAACTATTTATTGCTAACGGTGGTTCTAAGGAACAAAACAAAGCTAACTTGGCATTGTTGAGAAATAAAATCATTTAACAATGGCATTAAAAATCGGACAAAAAGCACCGGCTTGGAGCGGTGTAAATCAGAATGGGAAATCCATTTCATCAGATGAGTTTCTGGGTAAAAAAGTTATCCTGTTTTTCTATCCTAAAGCAAGCACTCCTGGGTGCACTGTAGAGGCTTGCAACTTTCGTGATCATTATTCAGAATTGAGTGAAAAAGGGTTTGAAGTAGTGGGCGTTAGCGCAGACTCTGTCAAGCGTCAAAGTAATTTTGCAACGAAACATAATCTCAATTATAATTTGATTGCAGACGAAGAAAAATCCATTATCATGGCTTTTGAAGCATGGGGTTGGAAGAAATTTATGGGCAAGGAATACGAAGGTATTTACAGGCATACCTATGTCATCAATGAGGAAGGTATTATTGCCCAAGTTCTTGAAAAAGTGAAAACAAAAGAAGCAACTGAACAAGTGCTAGATAATTTCGAAAATTAAATTTCTCTTCATAAATTATTAGAAAGGCTTTGAAGTTTGATTCAAAGTACTACATTTGTATAAATTCTAATATTTTTAGCATTCTAATATTATGAGCGCAGATAAAGACGCCAAACTAAAGGCACTCAAACTCACTATGGACCGTATGGATAAAGCATATGGTAAAGGAACAGTAATGAAGATGGGTGATGCCCCAGTCATAGAAGTAGACTCCATTCCCACGGGTTCATTAACACTAGATGTTGCCCTTGGAATTGGCGGGTATCCCACGGGTCGTGTAGTTGAAATTTATGGTCCAGAGAGTTCAGGTAAAACCACATTAACACTTCATGCTATTGCTGAATGCCAGCGGAAAGGGGGTATTGCAGCGTTCATAGATGCGGAGCATGCCTTTGATCGTTTCTATGCGGAAAAATTGGGTATTAACACGGATGAACTTATCATTTCTCAACCCGATAACGGCGAGCAGGCCTTAGAAATAGCGGATAATTTAGTTCGCTCCGGTGCTATTGATATTCTTGTAGTAGATTCGGTTGCAGCGTTAACGCCTAAGGCAGAGATTGAAGGTGAAATGGGAGATGCGCGTGTAGGTCTTCAAGCTAGACTTATGTCTCAAGCAATGCGAAAACTTACTGGTACTATTAGTAAAACCAATTGTACATGCGTATTTATCAACCAACTTCGCGAAAAAATCGGAGTCATGTTTGGAAACCCGGAGACGACTACCGGCGGTAATGCATTGAAATTTTACAGTTCTGTTCGTCTGGATATTCGCAGATCTACACAAATCAAGGACGGTGATAGAGTTATAGGGAATAGAACACGCGTGAAGGTTGTCAAAAATAAAGTAGCTCCGCCTTTCCGTCTTGCAGAATTCGATATCATGTATGGTCAAGGAATTTCAAAAGCTGGAGAGTTAATTGATTTGGGTGTAGAACATGATATTTTAACTAAAAGTGGTTCTTGGTTTAGCTACGGAGAAACACGTTTGGGCCAAGGTCGTGATACCGTGAAACAACTTTTCATAGATAATCCCGAACTTGCGGAAGAGGTAGAGGCTAAGATTAAGGCCGTATTATCAGGCTCCTAACGGGGATATGGAACAATCAATTTTGAAAAAAGGCGCTGATTATCAGCGCCTTTTGTTATTAACCTGTTCATATAAACTTAATGTAGGGAAGTCAAATCTTGTCTTGGGCTTATTATTTTAGTAATGAGTAACCATTTCAAAATAACAACAATGAAAAAAGCTTTACTAATTGTAGGTGCATTGCTCACAGGTGCATCTTCTTATGCTCAAGAGGCTGCTGCTGATTCGCTATTTAATATGCTGGATGAAATCACGGTGACTTCTAATGTAATTGACATTGCGAAGGAACGAGAGACTCCTATTGCTGTCTCTACCATTTCGCCTGCTGAAATTTCTTTAAAAGTAGGTAACCTCGAATTTGTTGAGGTAATGAATAACACACCCGGTGTTTATGCCACCAAGCAAGGCGGTGGTTACGGTGATTCGCGTTTATCTCTTCGCGGTTTTGACCAAAGAAACACCTCCTTCTTAATTAACGGACAACCCGTAAATGACATGGAGAACGGTTGGGTATATTGGTCAAATTGGCAAGGTTTGTCAGATGTTGCTTCCGGTATTCAAATCCAACGTGGTTTGGGCGCGTCTCGTTTGGCTGTACCTTCTGTAGGTGGTACAGTAAGTATCTTCACGAAAGCAGCAGAACTCAAAGAAGGAGGCTCGTTTTCCCAGTCTGCAGGTAATGACGGGTATTTTAAAACTACAGCTTCGTACAATTCAGGTAAGAATGACGCCGGTTGGGCTTCTTCAGTTTTGATATCACGTTGGATGGGTAATGGATACATTAACCAGACTCAAGGTGAGGGATATAATTACTTTGCCGCTGTTGGATATAACCCAGAGGGTTCAGCACACAGCATGAATGTTAGCTTTATTGGTGCAGGTCAGTGGCACCACCAACGTGATGTATGGGTAAGTATTCGCGACTACCAA
>MDSX01097566.1_pt1 | contig 12927 bp, 18 predicted proteins | sample 811141 | NCBI WGS metagenome assembly MDSX01 (sample SAMN05326642, study PRJNA326480) | marine metagenome | isolation source: seawater | place: Atlantic Ocean: South East | collected 2010
CCGTCTAACAGACAGCGATCAGTGGTTTGTCCAAACGGATATTCCTGATGGACTGAAAATGTTCCAACGCTCGCCTATGAAAAAAGGCATGGAAGGTGACTTCGAAACTGGCAACGTTCGCTACAAAGTGCGTGAGCGTTACAGCTTCGGTGCTACTGACTGGCGTGGGGTCTTCGGATCACAAGGCGCTTAATTACCTAACTTCTCCTCTCTGTTAGGTTTGATTGAGGCGGTCTTCGGATCGCCTCTTTCTTTTTGTTTGGATGTGATGTATATTTTTTGGAAGGGCATCATATCAGCTTTGTAGACAGGTTCACTTGCCCACCTGACGTTGCATAGACTGCAAAGCAAATCCTTATGCAAAAAGGTACTAAAAATGGCTAATACTACATTTACAGGTCCAGTCACTTCCACCAATGGATTTATTGGTGACATCATTGTTCCTACTTACACAGTTGCAAATGCCCCATCTGCTTCAGATGCTGGAGCTGGTACGGTTGTATTTGTTTCCAACGGCGCGGCGGGTGCTGCTATCCTAGCCTTCTCTGATGGCACAGATTGGAAGCGTTCTGACACTGGTGCTACAATCGCAGCAGCATAAGGAAGTAGGTTATGAGTAGATTCAAACCCGCATCCGAAGAAGAACTAGCAGCCCGAGGAATCGGTGTTGTTAAAGTTCGCGCTCGAAAATCAGATGGCACACTTAAAGCTGACGATCCATCCACGCCTGATGTAAATGAGGCTTGGGAAGACGCTCCAGTTGCAAAGAAACGTGGCCGTCCTGCAAAAAAGAAGGACTAGCAAATGGCTGACATCGTATCAGTAAAAAAGCTCAGTGATAGCACCAGAGAGGCCGTGTTTGCGTTCCAATATCAATATGTTGATACTGGCGACGAAAGTGCTGTTCTAAAGATTGATGTTTCTACACTCGCTCCTAACGCGAATGGCGAAGCTTGCACGGCTGTTCGCATCATCGAAGGATGGTGGGTCATTAAAAGCATGACCGTGAGGATCTTGGCAGATGCTGACGTAGACATAATCTTGATGAATATTGGTGACGACGATATTGGTTATCACGATTTTTCAAAGTTTGGTGGCCTTCCTTCAACGAAGTCGTATGGAACAAACCCAACTGGGGATGTGAAGTTTACGACTGCTGGCGCAGGAGCAGTAGGAGACTCATATCAACTGGTTCTAAGGGTAATCAAAGAATACTAGGAGTTTTCAATGGCAACTTCAGGGACCGTGGCGTTTCAACCAAATGTCGAAGAAATCATAACTGAAGCATTCGAGCGTTGCGGTATTGATACCCAAACTCAAACTGGTGACAAGGCTGTGTCTGCACGGCGCAGTCTCAACCTACTCTTCTCTGAGTGGGCTAATAGGGGTATAAACTATTGGGCTGTAGAGCAGCAGACCTTGACGCTTGTTAATGGAACGCTGCAATACACACTGCCAGTAGGGACAATTGATATCATCGATGCTGTGATCCGTGATACCTCTGGAACAGATACATCTGATCAGATCATAAACCGTGTATCGATTGCAGATTATAATCAGCTTCCAAACAAAAATTCTGGCGGTAAGCCCAGCCAGTACATGCTTGATAAGCAATACACACCTGTCGCATATTTTTGGCAAGTTCCAGATAAGACGACATATAGTATGGTGTACTGGGCAATCAGGCAGCTTGACGATGTTACTGCTTCCAACCAAGATCCAGATATTCCATATCGCTGGAATGAATGCATATGTGCTGGTCTGGCAAGCAAGCTGGCAATGAAATTTGCAACAGAAAAGTTTTCTATTTTAAACGAAATGTATGAACGTGCATTTAGCTTTGCAGCAGCGTCAGACAATGACGGTGTATCTCTGAGGGTTCAGCCCACTGCGCTGAATTTATACTGATGGCAAAATACGCAAGAGGCAAAAAGTCCCAAGCAATTAGCGACAGAGGTGGTTTAAAAGTTCCGTATACGGATCTTATGACTACTTGGGATGGCCTTCGCGTATCTCCAGATGATTGGGAGCCAAAACAACCACAGCTCACACCCGCAAAGAATGTTGTCGATGCTACGGCACTATTCAATCCGCGCCCAGATACGGACCCCGAAAATGCAGAGGTATTTATAGGGTACAACTTCGACTTCTTCACGCCTATACAGGACCGCCCTCCAGTGGGCATACATGGGCTTGGTGTAGTGTCTCATGGGTCTGTACTGGAAATGGACGTTTCGGTCACTGGAGTGGCTGGTACTGGCGCTGTGGGTACGGTCTATCCAAACCCTGCCATCAATCCAGCAGTCGGCACAGGGGCAATCGGTGATTTTGAATTAATAGTGTCTCTTGACGTAAACGTCACCAGTGTGATTGGCACAGGCGCTCTAGGTGACTTAATTTTTGCCACTACTGTTACTGGGGTGACTGGCACAGGAGCAATTGGGACTGAAGTCCCAGAATCTGAAATTGAAGAAACAGGCGTGGCTGGTACAGGTGCAATTGGGGCGTATGCTCCAGAAAATGTATTAACTGCGACAGGCGTAGCTGGCACAGGCGCAACAGGAGCAGAGACAGCAGTATCTGAAATATCAGTATCTGGTATATCTGGCACTGGATCTGTCCATGTGATTGGAACTGGTGCTGGTAGTGACTTTAATCTTATTGTTGGACCAATAACTGGATTGGGCGGCGTAGGCACGACAGGCAGCGAGATTGCAGAGACTGAAATATCTGAAACAGGTTTAGCTGGAACAGGAGCGATAGGATCTGTAGACCCAGCAGTTGGGTGGGGCAACAACGCTTGGGGCAATGGAACATGGGGTAATGGGCTATGAATTACACACAATTAGTATCTAACATTCAAAACTTCATGGAAGATGATAGCGCAGAGCTATCAGCATCTATCGATCAGATCATAGAGCAGGCCGAAGAAATGATCTTTCAGCGGTTGCCTAATTTACCTTGCTTTAGAAAAAATGCATCAGCAGCCCTAGTACAAGGCACAACAGATTACACTGTGCCATCTGCAAGGATGATTAGACAAGTTTCTATTATTACTGCAAATGTGACTTCATACTTAAATCACAGAGTAGATTCATATTTGCGAGACTACTGGCCAAATGCTACAACTCAAGGCATTCCAGAGATGTATAGCACTAAAACAGCGGCGATTGGTGGCACAACTTTTACTGTTGCGCCAACCCCAGACGCGACAACATCAACTTATCAAGTTGATTACATCGCACCAGAAACAGGTTTAGGTTCAGGTAATGCAAATTCTTGGATTGGAGATAACGCAGAAAATGTGTTATTATCGGCGTGTCTTTACGAAGCATCAGCCTTTTTAAAAGCTGGAGAAACCTTGGCACTTTACAAGACACAATTTGACGAAGCAGTGCAATTATTTGTACAAGAGATGCAGCGGGACTACGCAGCAGAATATAACGGAGGTTTATAATGGCTATTACTCAAGCAATGTGTACAAGTTTCAAGGAAGACTTGTTCCAAAAAGAACAGGACATGGATTCTGATACCATCAAAATTGCGCTGTATACTTCATCAGCGTCTTTAGATGCGGCTACGACATCTTATACCACAAGCGGTGAAGTGGCTTCTGGAGGTGGATATACAACAGGTGGTGAGACACTTACTTCACCAGTGATTGGTACAAGCGGGACAACAGCTTATGTTGACTTTGATAATCCAGAGTGGACATCAGCATCATTCACAACTGCTGGCGCTTTGATTTATAACGACACAACGGCAGGCAACAATTCGATTGCGGTTCTAAATTTTGGTGGTGACTTTACAGTTACTTCTGGCACATTTCGCATTGTGTTCCCATCACCCGGCGCTGCTGGTTTGATCCGTATCGACTAATAAAAAAAAGGATAGTACAACATGGCTAGTACCTATGAAAATGACCTTCGCCTCGAAGAAATGGCCACAGGGGAAAACTCTGGCTCATGGGGTACGAAGACCAATACAAACCTCGAACTAATCGCGGATGCGTTTGGTTATGGCACAGAGGCTATAACAACTAATGCTGACACTCACACGACAACAATTGCAGATGGAACTTCTGATGCTGGACGTGCGATTTACTTAAAATATACAGGTACTTTAGATAGTGCCTGCACAATTACTATTGGGCCGAATACAGTCAGTAAGATGTGGTTCATTGAGAACGCTACAAGTGGATCTCAAAATATCATTATCTCTCAAGGATCTGGAGCTAATATAACTATTGGCGCAGGAAAAACTAAAATAGTTTACAGCGATGGGGCTGGGGCTGGCGCTGCATTTGTTGAAGCTACAGATGATATTTCAATAAATAGTTTATTTGTAGATGCAGCATTAGACGCAAACGGCACAATCAAGCTCGACGGGAACTATCCTGTTGGTTCTAACAACGTGGCGTTGGGTGATACTGCGTTGGATAGCATTGCTTCTGGGGGGACAAGAAACACAGCGATTGGTTTTTCTGCTGGAACGGCACTGACCACACAAGACTACAACGTCTTCGTTGGATCTTATTCTGGGGATGGTGCTACTGGCAGCGGTAACGTAGCTGTTGGTGATGTTACGTTGAGAAATGCGTCAGGTGACTACAACACTGCCATTGGTGGCGAGGCACTAAACTCAAACACCACCGCATCCAACAACACTGCCGTGGGGTATCAGTCCTTATACGCAAACACTACCGCAACCAATAACACTGCTGTTGGCTGGGCGGCTGGCCTTGCAAATACTACTGGAGCGCAGAATACTTTTATTGGTACTATATCTGGCGATGCTAATACCACCGCAAGCCACAACACTGCCGTTGGGTACTCTACTCTAACAGATAATACAACAGGAGCAGCAGGGACTGCTCTCGGTGCATATGCTCTAGCAAACAGCACTACTGGCAATGACAACGTAGCAACTGGTTATCAGGCATTATTTACGAACACGACAGGTGCTTTTAATACCGCGCATGGGAGTCAAGCGCTTCGCGGTAACACCACCGCCGACAACAACACGGCTGTGGGGCATCAGGCTGGGTATAGTAACACCACTGGTCAACGGATAGTAGCCGTTGGTAAGGGCGCACTTTATACGCACAATGTAACTGATGCTTCAGCTACGAATAATGTTTCGGTTGGCTATGAGAGTAGCTACAGCACCACTACAGGAACAGATAACACTGTCTTGGGTTCCAGTACGTTTTATTCTAATACGACAGGAGGCTATAATGTGGCGCTTGGACGTTTAGCTCTATACTCCAACACCACTGCAAACAACAACACGGCTGTGGGATATGAGGCTGCGTATACTAACACAACAGGTACAGAACTAACCGCAATCGGAAGGAGGTCTCTAAAGTCCAATACAACTGGCAACTATAGTACTGCGGTAGGACTAAATTCACTTGTTTTTAACACAACTGGCGCAAACAACGTAGCTGTTGGAGTATCTGCGCTACAGTCCAACACCACCGCAAGCAACAACACTGGCGTGGGGTATTATGCTCTATACTCAAACACTGCTGGTAACAACACTGCCCTTGGATACGGCGCTGCTTATCAAAACACTACTGGTACATCAAATACGGCTCTTGGGTATTATTCTCTACAATCTAACACAACCGCAAGTAACAACACAGCGGTTGGGTTTCAGGCTGGGTATGTTACTACAACAGGAGCAAGCAACGCATTTTTTGGCAGACGCACCGCTGTAACTAATACGACGGGAGCACACAATGCGGCGTTTGGGGCGAATGCATTATCATCAAACACAACAGGCGGATATAATGTTGCGCTAGGAGAATCTGCTCTTACATATAATAGCACCTCAAGCTACAACGTGGCAATCGGATATCAAGCCTTGTTTAGTCATATTAACACTGGCTTCAACGTGGCAATCGGGTATCAGGCTGGATATAACACCACAGCCACCCGCAACACTTACGTGGGTTTTGGTTCGGGTTCATTGATGACCACAGGCGCGAACAACACCATCCTTGGCGCATACAACGGCAACGCTGGCGGCGTAAATATCACCACCTTGAGCAACAACATCGTGCTGTCGGATGGGGCTGGTAATCCTAGATGCTATTGGGATTCTAGTGGCACTATGAGAAACAAGAATAGTGCAGCTTATGGATTTAATGCTTATTTTCAAAACTCCAATGCTAATGGTTATAATTTAGGTGTTGATTCTGCTAGTCCACACTTAGTGTTCTGGTATAGAAATAGTTCGGGCGTTGGCAGTATAAGTTGCACCACGACAACAACCTCTTACAACACATCCTCAGACTACCGCCTAAAAGAAAACGTAGTCTACGATTGGGATGCAACAACTCGCCTCAAGCAACTCAAGCCAGCAAGGTTTAACTTTATTGTTGATGCTGACACTACAGTTGATGGCTTCTTAGCACACGAAGCACAGGGTGTTGTACCAGAGTCCGTTATTGGCACAAAAGATGAAGTCGATGATGACGGCAACGCAGTAATGCAAGGCATTGACCAATCCAAACTCGTACCACTATTGGTAAAAACAATCCAAGAGCTAGAGGCTCGTATAACAGCATTGGAGGCTGAATAATGGAACTAACAGCAGAAGAAATTGCACAGAACTACACAGCAATGGGTCACTCCGTTGATCTGTTGAACGCTGGCAAACCAGATGAAATGGAAGATTCTGATTGGACAGACACAGTTGCTCGTAATGTTGAGCATCTGGAACTAATGGTGGCAAAGGACTACTGGACAACAGAGGACATGACCGCCGCAAACGCTGCAATCGCAGCAAACACTTAACTTAACCAAAAGGAGACTTGTTATGGGAAAAAATGAAAAGACCCCAATCACAGTCAACGATAAAGAATATCTAATCGACGACATGAATGATAAGCAAAAGGCTTTGCTAAACCACGTTAACGATCTAGGGCGCAAGATGGACAACGCTCAGTTCAATTTAGATCAACTTGCAGTAGGCCGTCAGAAATTCGTTGAGCTATTGGCTGACGCTCTGGAAAACCCAGAAGAAGTCGAAGAGGCTGAAGTCGTAAACTAGGAATACTGAATAATGGATAAAAGAACTGTAGCGTCTGCACATGAGAGGATTGACGGCTTGGAAAAAGAAGTCATCGCCATAAAAACTGAAGTAAAGATTCAGTTCAAGGATTTGTTTGGTCGTGTCAAACGAATGGAATCAATCATGTTGGCCGCTACAGGTTCCATCATTGCGCTACTGGTGGCTGTGCTAACAAAGATGGGTTGATGAAGTGGACCCTGTGACAGTAATGGCAGCTTTGGGTGCTAGCTATCAAGGGATCAAAAAAGCTATAGATGTGGGCCGTGATATTTCGGGCATGGCTGGAACTGTGGGCCAGTGGTCTAAGGCGATGTCTGATATTGACTACATGGAAGACAGAGCGCGGAACCCTCCAGCATATAAGCTTTTTAGCAACACAGAAACCGACGTTCTCGAACTTTGGGCGCATAAGCAAAAAGCGAAGGAAATGCGTGAGGAATTGAAAAATCACATCAGTTGGACGTATGGACCCAGTGCTTGGGAGGAAATTCTCAGGATGGAGGCCGAGCAGCGGAAAATACAGAGAGAATTAGTATATAAAAAGCAAGAGTTTATAGATAATTGCCTCAACGCAATCATCATTGGGCTTCTTTTGCTGGGTGGTATAGCTTCGCTAGTATTTGTTCTATATCTCTACAACGAAAGAAATGGTAACTATTGATGTGGATTTTAGTCTGGTTTATGTTCACGAATGGAACGCTCCAACATTATGAGCTAGGTCAATTTCAAACACGTGAGGCGTGTCAGACGGCTTCGGATGATGCAAAAGTCTTGGTTACGAGCAGCACAATAGCGGTTTATTGTTTTGAGGTTACAACAGAATAAAAGCGGGAAATATGTTGTATATGACAAATCAGGAAAGGTTGTTATAATAACCAGAGATAAACGAGTAGCGGAGCAATCTGCAAGGAGCATAAAAGATGGCAGGGATACTGGGTAAAATTTTTGGATCAGGCGATGTAATTAAGTCTGGCATTGATCTGATCGACAGTTTTCACACGTCAACTGAAGAAGAGATTGCAGCAAAAACCAAAGCTAAAGTTGATATTATGAGCGCGTATGCTCCATTTAAATTGGCGCAGCGTATAATAGCGTTTTCGTTCACGGCAACGTACTTAGTCTGCTTTGCTATGGTTTTGGCCTTTACGCTGATGGACCGCGTAGCGGATGCGGGTAAAGTGCAAAAGGTTCTGGAAGATTTTCAGATTGGCTGGGCAATGATCGTTATTCTTGGCTTTTACTTTGGCGCAGGCGCTGCTGAAGGCTTTATGGATAAGAAGAAAAAGTGATGGAAAATCTCAAACTACCAGTAGCACTTGTTGCAGCAATGGGGGTGCAGCTCGCCGGGGGCGTTTGGTGGGTATCACAGCAAGCGTCAACCATATCGAGCCTCGAAGAAACCGTTAGCCAACTTGGTTCTCGGATGGCAATTGAGGATAATGTTAATCTAAAACGAGACGTGAAATCAAACGCTGCAGAGATTGAAGATATTTGGGACGATCTGTCGGGCATGATGATGAGCATCAGTCAGATCAATTCAATCAAACAAAGAATAGCGCTGCTCGAAAACGATATGAAATACATCAACCGAGATCACAGCGGAATGATGAACACGAAGGGTAAATAGAAATGAGTAATGCATTAAAGCTACTGCAAGAAAAGTGTGGGTGTAGCCCAGATGGAGCATTTGGCCCCAACACGGCGCGGAGTATTGTAAAGCATTATGACCTGTCTCCAGAACGTGGAGCGCACTTGCTTGGGCAAGTAATACATGAATCAGGCACATTTCGTTTTGTAAGAGAAAACTTAAACTATTCTGTGGAATCCATGATGCGTGTGTGGCCTAGCCGCTTTCCCACAAAAGAAAGTGCAGAGCCTTACGCACGAAATCCAAAGGCATTAGCTGAAAACGTATACTTTGGGAGAATGGGTAATGATACAAAAGAAAAAGCCAGTCTCTACATAGGGCGAGGATTTATTCAATTGACAGGATATAACAACGTAAAAGCCTTTGCGAGTGATATGGGTAGGCCAGAGGTATTAACAGATCCATCTCTTCTAGAAGAAGATTACGCAATGGATACAGCCATTTGGTTCTTCAAGGCAAACAACCTATGGAAAATCTGTGATGAGGGTGTTAATGATGATGCAATCAAACGTCTGACTAAACGAATTAACGGCGGCTATACAGGTCTAGATCATCGTATAAAAGAAACTAAAAAAGTATATGAGTGGGTGAAGTAGAACATGCCTTTACAGCTTCTTAAATATGACCCCGGTATTGTTAAAGATATCACAGAGTATGCTGCTGGTAAGAATGGTCCATACTGGGTCGATGGCAATCTAGTTCGTTTTCGTAATGGATATCCTACTAAAATTGGTGGTTGGCAAAACGATGAGATGCTTGGTCTAAAACCAGATGGATCAGTGGGTTCAACGGCTGTACCGCTGATCGGCATTGCGCGGAAATCTGTATTTTGGAGAGCAAATACAAACGGTGAGGATTACATGGCGATTGGTACACACAATCACCTGTTCATCCTTGAGAATGGCTACCTATACGACATTACACCACTGCGTGACGTATCAAACAATGCAACTACTACGACTGAGGCTTTAGACGCGAGCGAAACAGAAATCGATTTGGCAAGCGTTGCTGGCCTTACAACCACTGGGAATGTGTTGATCGACAGTGAAATCATTACATACACAGGCATTAGCACACTCACCCTGACAGGCTGTACAAGAGGCGCACATAGCACAAGCGCGGCTACACATGTGGATGGGTCTACTGTAACTCAGACACTTATAAATCCACTAGCCACAACTGACGGTAGTGCGGTTGTAACTATAACAGACGCTGTTCATGGCGGCGAGACAGGTGATTGGGTTGCAGTCAGCGGAGCCACTGCTATTGGCGGCATAACTGCTGATGAGATCAACGCTTACTACGGATACCAAATTACAGTCTTAGATGCCAATAGCTACACCATAACGCTACCAACAAATGCAACATCAACAGTTGCAGCGGGTGGTGGAAATGCAGTTGCAATTAAATACTTAATTGGTCTTCAAGACAAACTTGGAGCGCAAAGCTCTGATCCTGCACTTGGTTGGGGAGTTGGTGCTTGGGGAACTGAGGCGTGGGGAACTGCTAGATCGACTTCTAATTCAGATATTTCTCTAGATAATAGCTCTTGGAACCTAGATTTATGGGGAGAAGACCTAATTGCTACAGTTAGAAATGGTGCAATATATTATTGGGATACATCAAGTGGCATTGGCAATAGAGCAGTATTAGTCTCATCTTTGGCTGGGGCTGAAAGTGTTCCGACAATGGCGCGTGTCACTACAGTATCATTCCCTGATCGTCACTTTATAGCTGGTGGCTGTCAGGCATATGCCGCTGATGGAAACGGTATCTTTGACAACATGCTTGTGCGCTGGTCAACGCAAGAAGATTTCACAAAATTTGGGCCAACTGCTTTGAACACAGCGGGTGATCAGAGGCTCCAGATAGGCACAGAGATTGTTGCAATAGCTTCGGCAAGAGAAGAAACTATTATTTCTACAGATGAAGCCATCTATGGAATGACCTTTGTCGGCGCTCCATTTATTTTCTCATTTAGATTGCTCGCCACAGATGCTGGGGCGGCAGGGCTAAACACTATGGTTAGCGTTGATGGCAACGTCTTCTGGATGGGGAAGAGAAACTTCTTTTCTTATGACGGCATTGTCAAAGAGCTACCTTGTCCAGTGAAATATTTCATCTATGACAGGATGCAGGAGCGATACATCGATAAGGTTGTGGTCGGACATAACAAAAAATTCAAGGAAATTACTTGGTTCTATGTCAGCAATGACAATACAGCAGGGACAGTAAATCCAGAACCTGACAGTTATGCGACATACAATTACCAAGATGGATCATGGTCTATTGGGTCTATGGACAGAACTTGCTGGAACGACAGCTTTGGGGCTAGAGAAGTTCCGTTTGCGTTTGACCATAATGGATACCTTTACAACCAAGAGACAGGCACAAGCGCAAATGGCGCGGCCATGAACGCATACATCGAAACATCACCAAGAGAAATCACGGCTGAAGGTGAAAACCTTTACATGGTAGATAAAATTGTGCCAAACGTAGATATGTCGGCAAACACGTCTATGGATCTTTACCTCAACACGCGCAAATACCCATCTGCGCCTGAAACAACCAAGGGTCCATTCGCAATGACCCAAGCGACAGAAAAAGTTAGTGTAAGAGCTAAAGGTAGACAAATGAGTGTAAAGTTCCAAACGACAGGAACTGAGGATGACTGGTCTTTGGGAGACTTTAGGATCAATACAAGAGTGGATGGATTGAGATGAGTACAGGAACAGGTTTAGCAGTTTTGCGACTACCATCTCCACCTGACAATTATAGTCAGGGCTACATGGCTCGACTTACCAATACGCTAGAACTTGAAAAACAAGCCACATATTTTGCTGCCTCAGTTGGCTTAACAGCAGCAACAAATCAGGCTGAAGCCACAGCGTGGTTTATGGCGTAATGGCAAACAACTATAAAAATGCAAAAGTTGACTTAACAAGCACCAGCGTAACAACGCTGTATACATGTCCCGGTGCGACTACTGCTATTTTTAAATCTTTTTTGGTGTGTAATGATAGCGCTCATAACGATACAATTACTGTTACTATAACAGATGCAGACAGCAGTGTTTTTTCGGTGTACAGTGTAGAGGCAGTGTCTGGCCCTTCTACTGAAGAGCTATTAACTGGGCCACTTGTGGTCCAAGAGAATGAAATTGTTAAGGTTACGGCAGCGACAGCAGATCGTTTGCATGTTGTGGCTAGTTTTTTGGAGGTTAGCTGATGGCTATAATGACAAATGCATTTGATGTCGGTGGAGTTGGAGCCAACTTGGTCCCTCAATTGAACCCAAATATTGGTGCATTAGCCAATGTTGCTGGATCTACTATGAGTTATGGCTCCAATATTGATGATCCAATCACAAATGAAGATGGCACAATCACGCTACCGACAATTGAACTTCAATCAAATGATCCAAATCTTGCACCGGGTGAATTGCAAAAAGTATATGGAATAGGAGGTTCTGTATTAACAGAAGAAGGTCTTAGAAAAGCATTGAAGCCATATTTCAACTGGGTGGAAGCAGTGCAAACAGGGACATACACATATGACCCTGAAGATGACAATAAGATGCAAGAAGAAATCGATAGAATTAACAAAGAGTTTGAAGAAAAGCATGGCATAAACGCACAGCAGGCAGCAATGCAGCTCGAAGCTGAAAGGGCATCTCAAAAACTTGCAGGAGCAGCGGCGGGTGGATTTGGTTCTAATTTCGTTACATCTTTGATTGGTCAGGGTTCCACTGACGGTGTGGCAGGACCACTAGGTAGCGATTACGGATCTGCCTTCAAAGAATCTTTTGCAAACGTCAATCCATTAAATAAGTTTCTTGGAGGTAAAAAACCTAATTATACAGTTAATGGGAAAGCACAGTTTATTGAGCCAAAATCAACTTTTGGAAAGAACACTGAACAACTTGCAACTCAAGGCATAAAACCAATAGATCCAACTGGACTCGAAAAAGGCCAAGATATATTAGCTCTAGATCGGCCAGAATTAAGTTTTGGTCAAAGATTAGATCCTTTCGATAAAGACGGTCGTCTTACTCCGCAAGCAAACGATGCTATGGGGTATGCTGTTTTTGATGCAATTGGACAAATAGCAATGGGTGCAGAACCAATGGATGCAATTAAAGACGCAGCAAAGTCTACTGTTCTGAGTTATGTGGCAAATGCACTTATACCGGGATCTGGC
>MDSX01040526.1_pt1 | contig 12926 bp, 11 predicted proteins | sample 811141 | NCBI WGS metagenome assembly MDSX01 (sample SAMN05326642, study PRJNA326480) | marine metagenome | isolation source: seawater | place: Atlantic Ocean: South East | collected 2010
AGAAGAGCCCCCGTTCTAGCTGCTTCTGGAGTTGAGGCATTCGCTGCAAGCCATGCGGTTGCTTCACTTGACATAGATTCCCAAGAACCAACATATACAGAACACCAAGAATTTGCATCAAATCGATCAACAATTCGTTGTAGTATCACCCCAAATCGATTCCCTTCTTCGATCATTACATATGATTCAGGATGTTCAGAATCAACCCAAATATCATGAAACCAAGCACTTAGATGACCTATACCTGCTCCAACTTCAATTAATCTATTTGGAGATAAACGTTCAACAATGTCTCTAAATCTTGACCTCATAGATCGGGGAAGAGGATCTAGCTCCATGTGCAGCATCTGTTGAGTGATATTTGCTGCAATTTCAGGCTCCTCTTGGTCTCTTTCTTTAGATTCGGAAAGCAGTGCAGTCATGATATCCTCATGAGAGAACTGAGGTAGGCCCCCTCCATCCATAACCACTCCTCTCACCCAACTGCTTTGAATTTCTTCATCAACAGGCATAAAGCAGAAGTGCGATGGGGGGCAGTTATGGATGAGACAAATGATGATGCAGAGGAGGATTTAGTTCACATTGAATTATGTCCTTCTTGTGGAACTTGGCAAATTCATGAAATACTTTCTGAAAAAAACAAAGGAGGAGGAACAGATTACAAGGTTCGATGTGAGGGATGTAGTCACATCTACTTACTTGAAGTTAGGCCACCTAAAGAAGTTCGAATTAAATTCACCCTCTCAGATGGAGCCCATAGCATCCTTGAAGAAATCGAAGTTGATGAAGATGAAACCATCTATGTCAATGATGTATTTGACTACAGCGATAAGTTATGGAGAGTTTCTCAACTTCATTTGAAACAAGAACAATCAGTACAATCTGCTGAACCTAACAATGTCGTTTCAGCATGGGCAGTAAGATGCGATTTGGTCAGAATCAAGATTACCATGACAGAAGGTGAAGAGAGTAAGACGTCTGTAAAAGAAAGTGACCCTGAAGAAATTTTTGTTTGTGGTTCCATCATTGAATTTGAAGGGAGAAAATGGAGAATTAGAGCAATTCATACAGGTCGTGGACGAACTCTCACTGGAAAAAGAGAAGCATCACAAATCCGTAGGATATACTTGCATCCACCCCCTGAACCTCGACGACGTTTCAGAAGAAATTGATTATCTACGGTTTGACCAAGGCATTAGAATAGCTTTAGTGATATGCCAAGCAACATCAGGATTTTCACGTAACCTCCGTATTCCATACTCATACCACTTTGATCCATATGGAAGATATATTCGAGTCATATGGCCTTCTTTAGCTAGTTTTCTACGAATATCTCCACGAACACCTAATAGCATCTGAAATTCATATCCTGGCCCCTTACCAATTCTTGATGATCCAGCATTGGACCTTGGATCAGAGATATTCGGACCCATTCCCATTCTTTTTAGAGATGAAAGAGAATGTTCGATGACTGCAGTATCGTGGGATGCTATAGCCGTATAAGCACCTGATTCTAACATCGAATCAATTGCTTCATTAGTTGCCTTAGTAATCGATCTTTTTTCTGTATGAGCGATGTTTGCAGATTCCAAGTAGATTCCCTTACAAATCCTATGATCTGCATACTCGCCCAATTCTTCAGTCAAATGTTGAATGTCTTCAAGTGTCCTAAACAACCTACCTTGGAGTACTGTACCTACATTCTTCAGCCCCATTTGATGAAGAGTTAATACCAAATCAATTGTTCTTTGAGTTACCCTGTGGTCTTCCATATCTAAACGCACAAAAATATCATGAGATGCCGCTTTACGAAGAATTTCTTCCATTGATTTTTCAGCAGCATTAGGATCTATCAATAATCCAAATGCTGTCGGCTTAATAGATAAATTCGCATCAATTTTCTGAGCAACAATGCTATCTAAAACACGATTATATTCATCAATAAAAAATTGGGCTTCTTCCATTGTAGTTATCTCTTCACCAAGAACATCGACAGTAAAACAAGCACCTTCTTTTGAAAGACGATTCATAGTTTCAAGAGCAGACTCTAGATCTATACCTGCATGATAGCGACGCGAAACCCAACCAACAATGAATTTAGGCATTATCGGAAGAACGGTTACAACCACTCGCCCAAGTATCCCCATGAACCGGTGTAGCAGTGTAAGGCTATGACAATTACCGATTCAAGATTCAAAATTTACAAAGTCTGCAAGTCGGAAAATTTCGATATTAATTGACTCTAAATATCTCTTAATTGATTGTCTTTGCCATCCTTTAAACGACTTTCGATCTAGATGTGCAACCACTTTTTGATTAGGAAAAGATTCAGTTGTCTGTTTAATCGCTACATCGATTGAATTCATCCATGTACCCTCTGGTAATCTATCAGAAAGTGGATCCCAGTCCCCTTCTGGGCGGTACATATTCAATGAATAATTAGCTAACAGATGTCCCGTTAATGCATTTGTTTCTAACAATACATTTCTATGACGAGGAGCATAATGACCTCCTCCAATACCAACCATAACAACTTCATTACTTTGGGATACAGGAATAGTAGATTCTAATCCTAATTCTTCACTAAGAACGTCAGCCCATACATTGGCAGCATCTTCTCGACCCCAATGCTCGGGAGTGGACCCTATCTCGATAAATAGTGAAGGAGTCATTAAGAAAGGGCCATGATGAGTCGTTTCAAGAGTAATGTCAAATTCATTGGTTAAACCATGGCTCTTAGCAATACGATTTAATTTTCTAAACAGTGAAGCAAAACGAGGAGAAGGAGGGACTGCTTTCCCGTTTACTCCTCCATATTCTGCTGCTTTACCTAGAGGCTCAGGACCGAGAACACCTATTGCATGCAAGGTTAAACTCGGCAAACCGGATGCTGCAACGTGACGAGAAAGGAATAGAACTTCAGATATTGCAAAATCTGTAGAATTAGAATATGTTTCATCCAAATGATCACTAAAAAGATGTGATTCATTTCTCCACCACAAATGTACTGATGATATTGAGTGATGCCAGACTCTACCTCCATCGACTGAATCCATTTCTATCCAACCTCCTCTGTTTAGTAGAGCATCACCTTGAACGGTAGAACCAATATCAAGATCTGAAACAACAAGTAGTGAAATAGAACTCATTTTTTCACCAATATGACTCAACTACTTGTAAATAATACAGACCAACTTCCACATTCCCAACAGTCTGCTCTGACTACTCCTTCTCTATCAGGAGTTACTAAATGGAACCTTATCTTTTCATAACCAACATGTGGAACAGGGAAAGTTTCAACCAAAAATATTCCATTATTCTCTTGTTCTATTGATAATATATTCCAGATAGCATGAATATCATCTGGAAAACAACCTATTCCAATTTCTTGGATGTTAGCCTGAATCTGCATTCTTATCTTTAATGATTCAGAGCTCGAAGTGACTGATCTACTAGAGGAGTTCTCAAAACTATCTTTTTCAGAAATTGAACTTGATGAATCATCATAAAGAATCAGAAGGTTATCATCTTGAATGAAATCAATTTCATCGCCTAAAAACGACATACCAAGTAAGATTCGTGAACCTTCCATTTCAGGTATAACCGATCCTCTTACATTCCTACGTACAATTGTATTATCTCTATTGCCGACAGATATTTTGTCAAATATTACTGGATATGAATTAGTATATCCTGCCGCAGTACTACTAACTTGGATATTATCATGATTTACTTCTACGCCTAAATTTTTAGCCATATCGCCAGAGATTGCTACTACTGAAGCTCCAGTGTCTACAAGAAACGTCACTGATTTATCATTAATATGGCCGTTCACGTAGTAGCTGCCATGTCGTTGAAGTGGAATGACGACTTTCTTACGACCCATGTGTCTCCCTAATTTCTAATCCGCTAGACCAAGATAAGAACATTACCAGCAAAAAAAACGATTACAATATCAATCTTAAAACGCTTAATCTCAATCTCGCAACATGGCATTACCCCCGGCGAGTGGCCCTACTCTCCATGTTTGGGAAATGGGCGACGAAATTTTGCTTCGATTAATGGATGGAAGAATTCAGAGAACCGCAGATACAATGTCATATTGGAGGGATCCTGAACAACCTTATCCAATTCCAATTCAGCAGGCAATAAAATGTGAAGATATTGCAATAATAACTTGGATGGATCCAGAAATAAGAGTCTCAATAATGGGAGGGATGAATTTTCTTGAAAATAATTGGAAATCAAACTATTCTAATCGAACTGAACTACAAAATTCAAACGGAATTATTGGGCATGAAAGCCAGTTATGGCTTCACAGTTTAGATGCTGAAGTTTTAGCTATGACATCGTATCTCAACAAATTTGCTTTTGTCTCTATGAATCGCGGCGTATATTTCTTAGAATCAAATGAAAGTGGACCTAAAGAAATATGGAGAACTGAAATCCCAGATTGGCCTAAACCTTGGGCTAATGCAACATGGAGAACAAATGAAAATACGAATGGTAATCTCGATACTCATGCCCAATCAATACATCTGGATGAGGAAAATCTTATTTTATTCGATGAAAGAGGTTCTTGGGTGATGTTCTCATTAGATGAGGGTAAAGAAATTAATAGTGGCCGATTACCTTTCAAAGGAAAAAATACAGGAACATGGAGAGGAGAAAATTCTTGGGCGATTTTAGAAGATAATCGAAAATTGCATCTATTAACTTCCAATTTTGAATTGACTTCTACTCACAAAACGCCTGGTCCGGTAAATTTTGCTCGAGATTCAATTAATGGTTGGATTTGGACAGGGTGGCGTCATGATGGTACAGAAAGAAGCATCATCCCCAGAAGTGAAATCGGACTTTGGATAGATGAAAATGAAAACCCAAGAGTAATATCAAATGATGGAAAATGGCACGATTTTTCGCTATAATTATTCTTCTTCCTCAGAATTAGAGGCCTCTGGATTTTCATTTAATCCTCTAGTATATCCACATCTACCGCATGAAACACGATCAGCATGAACTGCTAAGAAAATCCCTGCACCACAGGTAGGGTCAGGACAGAACTCTCCTTTTCGAACAAGTTTTCCACTGGACACATCATACTTGCCAACTTTGGAATTACGCCATTTGTCACCCATTATGATCCCTCCTCATCTGCTTCTGAATCCCCAGATTCTTCTTCAACTGGTTCTTCTTCAACTGGATCTTCTTCAACTGGTTCAGAATGTGCACCTCTTCGAACATGTCTATCTTTAACATAAGTAGGAACTGTGTTTTCTGCTGCTTCAGTGTTAGAATATACATGAGCTACTCCGGTAGTTGATGAACGGCCAAAACGTGAATTGACTTCCATGATATATGTTTGAGATTTAATAGAGCCGGGTTCCATCCGATTTACCATCTCAATTAATTCACGAAGGCTTGGAGTAGGAGCCTTAGGATGATCCACTGTAAAATGGAGTTCTACACGCTCTAGGATTTCATTGTCGATTCTGTTGTCGATATTCATTCAATCACCTAACGTACGTTCACCTTCAGAGCATAACTTCCGGCTCGAGTTACACCCATTCTTTTTCCAACTTCTGACATCTCAGGATTAAGAACAATGACTAATCCTTGCCAATCTCTGGAAACAGGGGATGTAGGACAATGGTTGCACTGATCTTCATCATCAGATAAGATAGCATTACATTCAGCACATGCGAAAGGAATTGTTGCCATCTCAAGCATCCTCCTGTAACCATTCATATGCTCCTAGACCAGGCTGTTTACAATTCAATCCAATCTTACTGCTTCGAGGATCGTTGTGATTAATTGATTTTGAAACAATTCTAGCTCTAATATGACTTGATTCGCCGATATATCTGCCGGATTGAGCGCCAATAATTCGAGCAATTCCTTGTGACATTTCTACGTTCACAGGCTCTTCGAAAATCTGAGACTTGTGCAGTAGTGCTTCTGTTGGTCCGATTAAAACGAATGCTCCGAATTCATTTACCTTCTGAATTTTTCCGTCTACTACTTCTCCTTGATCCATAGAAAACATCAGTGCTTGATATCGAACATTTTGATAAATTGCTCCGTCACCGTGAATGACTCTTCCCCTCCCAACAACCTGATGGTCGAATGTGAGTAATATGAAATCCTCAGAATCTGGATCGTATCTACCTTCAAAAGCGTTCAATGCCAAAATATTGATCGTTTGTTCAAGGGAATCTGTCAAGTGCATATACTCTGGTGGAATACGAATAGTGTCTTCTTTCTCAATGATGTAATACATCTTTCATGCCTCCAACTTCCCTCTGTCAGCGCTAATGAGAACGAGAGGGAAAAACCCTGCTCGTCCATCATCGGCAACGCCTCAAGAGGAGAAGTACAAACGTTCGAACTTCGACTTCCATTTAAGCCTACCCGGATAATCCACAAATTAGGTCTTGGAGAAAACCAACTGGTCTACGATTCACTATGATTAGCAATCTACTTCGCCAAACGTTGAAGAGGTCTGGTATGTACATACGTTTAGATTAGTGAGGGAAGGTTGTGAACAACACTGTAAAAACGAGATTTTCAATACTCGTGATTGTAGCCCTAATTTTGGTACCTTGGTCTCAAATCGAATATGAATTTGATGCAGGGGATAACCCTACTAGTTACAGTGCTCGAAATGCAGATCCATGGAATCCTGACCAACCCTGGGGTCAATTTGGAGGAGGGCCAGATAGAAGACAAACTCCGCCAGCACATGCTGCTGATGGAGGAGCGGGAGATGGCGTTCCAAGTGATGCAGAGACACTAGGGTCTATTCTTGATCCAATCATAAATTGGAAATTATCTTCTGATCCAATCGGAACACCATCACTTTCAACTGTAATCGGAAATTTTTCTCAATCAATAAGTTCGCCAGAAGGCCATAATGAAGAATGTGGAGGTGCGTCACTTTTCCCTGTAATCATTCAAACGATTGATGTCGGAGGAACGGATAAGTCGATGCTACGAATTATCGAAGGAGAAGATGCCGTAGTAGCATGGGAAGAAGATCTAGGGCCAACACGTCCCATGAAGGCAGGTCCCATTGTTGCAGATATTGACAATAATGGGGAACCAGAAATCATAGTAATTTTTGATTCTCAAGGAACATTGAATGTAGAATTATGGGCACCTGAACTAGAATGCACTGCTACAGGATGGATTGCTAGTGGCACACATTCTAGCCAAAAACTGTGGACATGGTCTGATGAAGGATTGAGCTTAGAACATCCTCAAGGCGCATATACATCGGGAATTACAGGAGACCATCACCCTACTGCTCAACCAGTTGTTGCGGACTTAGACCTTGATGGCAACCCTGAAATTGCTATTCCTGCTATTTCTGAATCTACTAATAGCCCTGTAATCATCTCTCTTTCACTCCCTATTTCAGGTGCTCCAGAGGAAAATTGGAGAGCAGAAATTGAATCAGGATCTCATCCATCAGACCTTACCTTTGCAGTTCTAGGGCCAGATAGTGCTGCTATTTTCTTAACAACAATCGAGAATGATGATGGACTGATGTGGGCTTGGAGATTAGACGGAGAAACAGGAGCATCCGCTTGGTCAGGAGGTTCATCTTTAGGCAATCTAGATGGAGGAGCATCGGACTCTCCAAGAATCCGACTACCTGGCCCAGTAGTCGCACAATTGGATTCCGATGCAGCACCTGAATTGATTCTCACAATCCCTACTGATTTAGGTGGTAACGGAATTACTGATGGTGCAGAATTTATCGCAATTGATGCAACAAGTGCATCTGAAATTTGGACATTTAATGCTAGGGATGGTTATGCTGACGCACCACCACTGGTTTTAGATTCAGATAATGATGGATTAGATGATAGAGTATGTTGGGTTACTTGGCGATCTGATACTACAAGCCGAGATGCAATGATAGGGTGTCATGATGTTTCTCAAAGTAGTCCTGTTCAAAGATGGTATAGAACATTAGAGGCATCAAGCGGGACCCCAAATGACGAGATTGCAGTTGCTCCGCCTTTTTGGATGGATCTTGATGGGTCTGGAGAGCCAGAAATTCTTGTACCATATGGACGATCTATCTTTGCATATGATGGAGATGAGGGAACTAGTGTCGCAATTTCATTAGAATGGGAAGACGATCTTGAAGTTCAAACTCGTTTATGGTCTTCTGTTGCATTAGCAGATGTGGATGGGGATGCACTTCTAGACATAGTCATAGGAGACCTAGTAATTTCTCATGCAGCTGCAGATATCCGTCCTTTCTTAGATGGAAGTGGAATCGAATTCAACCCAACAGCTCCAGATCCGGGCGAAATGACAACAATTACTGCTTATGTTGAAAATGTTGGAACTATCGCTACTGAGAAAGACGTAGATGTAATATTATATGCAGATGGAATTGAGATTGGTAGAGATAGAATACCTGCAATGGACCCTGTGGGTCCAACAGGAAATGGAAATTTTGGATCAATAAATGTTGATTGGTCAGGAGGTTTAGGGACTCACTCATTCAGTATGGTTATCGACCCTATGCAAAATTTAACTGAAACTAGAGTTGACAATAATCAACAAAATCGAACTCTAACTATTCTTGAACCATATGCAATTTCAATCGATGGAGGATTAATTCGAATTGATCCTGGTGCGAGCAAAGATATAGAATTATTAGTCACCAATACTGGAAAAAACGATGCTATTTGGAATATGCAAATTGATTCAGGTCAATTACCAGATAATTGGACAGTAAATGCCTTGACTCCTTTAGAAAATATCAGTATTGACTCCGGAGAAAGTTGGTCACCTACTCTTAGAATCAGTGTACCTTCTGATGCACTCGGTTCCGACGAAGGTAGTATCTTACTTACGTTAACTCCTAACGAATCTCCTAATTCGACTTACTCGGTAATAATTCCTGTCGAAGCAAACAGAACTAGAGGCATCTCTTTGAGAGGCCCAATGGGAATTGCTCAAACTACTGGATGGGGGATCCCAGGTTCAACTGCACATGCGTGGATTGTCATTGAAAACCTTGGAAATGCTCAAGAAACAGATACTGGAATAACATACGGAAATACAGCATGGGGGAATGGAATAACTTTGGCTTCTCCAATAGGAAATACAGTCACATCTATTTCATTGGGGCCAGGAGAATTACAAATTTTATCATTAGAAATTGCAGTTCCTTCTACAACACAATTAGGTGAAAACGTCACTTCAACTGTAGAGATTTGTATTGGCTCAGGATCGGAAAGAGAATGTGAACAAATTCTTGTAGAATTTATTGCAAGTGATGTTGTTGCGATTCCATCTCATCATAGAACTGTGCCTACGGAAGGGATAGAATGGCAAATAGAAGGAATTTTTACTTCTGGAGATAGAGAAATGGAGTGGGATTTGGCCAATGGAGGACTTTCAATTCAATCTGATTGGATTCTTTCTTGTACAGGTGATTTAGAGATATTAGGAGACAGGCTTTTTGCTCGATCATCAACTAATTCCTTCAGTGGAAGTATCATTCTTGATTTACCGGCAAATGCAATTCCTACTACACATGTTTTCTCTATCACTGAAGCTAATCAAACTCATGCAGATCTAAATCTTAGTTTGCAGATATTACAAGAATATAGAGCATCTATTAGCAATCCAAATCACGCTTCTGGAGAATTTGTAAATACAAATTTAATTCAAACTGATACACCTTATTCGACAACTATTCACTTTGAAAATACAGGTAATGGAGAAGATACTTTTGCACTTTATGGAAATGTAATTGATGATGGAAATTTATCTACTTATGACTTAATTGAGATTACTTTTCCAATCTCAACTGTCACATTATCCGCAGGTTCTTCAATGACACTGGCAGCAAGTATTGAAGCACCTGCTGGAACACCAGCCAGAGTTCCATTTACAATCAAGTGGGAGATGTTATCCATAGGGAATACGAGTGTCTCTGATTCAATCATTGGAATCTATGAGGTTCAACAAGATCATCAGTGGACATATGAGATTAGTAATGAAAACTTTCCTTTCCATGAAGATGGAGAAAATGGAAGTCGGATTTTTGGTCTACCAGGTGAAACTCTCAATATACCAATTCGAGTAATTAATACTGGAAATCACGACGACACATTGAATCTAACGGGTACTACGTCAATTTCTCCATTCGGAAATGACCCCTCTTCTCCATGGATAGTAGAAGGAGCAGATACGGAGATAATTGATGTCGGCGAAAATCAAACATTAATCTTGAACGTTACAATTCCCAATGATGCATGGAATGGAACCCTCCTTACAATAGATTGGCAGGCAATTGCGGGAGTCTTAGTAACCGTAGATGCTCCATCACATACTATTGAAGTAATACATACACCTAACTGGAAAGTAATAGCTTCTGGAGTGGACCTCGATATTTCTCCTTACGGTGAAATAATATCCATGACAGTTGTTCAGACAGGGAATTTACCTTCTGAACCCTATGCAAATACATTTGTTTCAGGAACTATTGGATGGAATGTAAGTGTAGAAAATACACCTGGAATATTAGAACCGGGCCAATCTGGAATTCTAGAGCTGAATATTACTCCACCTTCTAATGCAATTGCTGGACAAGCAGTTCAACTAAACATCATTCTAAGAAATGGCGATGGAAGTGGATGGTCGTCAGCAACTTTCCCAGTCAGAGTTGATGCTTTGAGGAACCATACTTTGGAGGGAGACTCAGATTGGCATGTGACTAATGAGGGAGGTTTTCCTCTATTGTGGATAGCAAATGAAGGAAATGCTCCTACTTCAATCAATCTACAAGTTATTGGTGGAGGAAATGGATGGAACTTATCATACCCTGAAGTCATCCATCTTTCAATTGGGGAAACGCGAGGTATCCCAATCAATTTAATCCCCCCTAATGACGAAGGACTTTCACCTCCAACAATTACAGTTCGCACTACTGATGAAGCAGGAATACAACGCGAAAAACAATTGAATCCTATTCGTTCAGAAAGATCATGGTCAAATTCACCAGTTATTGTAGGATTAGAAGGAGATATCTCCACCTTGTCTTTTAATGGCCAACAATCTGGAGATTCACCTCGAATTGTAGGTGGAGCCACACTAATTTCCGAGGGAGATAATTGGTCGTATAGCATTGGAGAGTCGCAAAGTTTGCAGATAAATATCGGTAACTCTCAACTCTCAGCCAGAGTATTCAGCCAATCCTCTAACCATAGAATTACATCATGTTCTTCTTCAATGAATGATACAGTGATTGAATCTGTATGTTTCGTCAGTAATGGTAGTACTGAAATGGCATATACACTAATGATCATTGATGACAAAGGATCGTTAATACATATAGAGACTGGAATTGCAATTGAAGACTCAGCGGTAACAATTTACTCAAATGCTAGTTGGACACCCAATGTAGGAACTCGAAGTTATACAATTACAGTTCATGACAGAAATGGAATAATTATCGAGACATCAACAAAAGAATACGACATTAGAGATACAGAATGGAATATTGGAATTTCACAATTTGAAATAAATGGTATTGGTGACGATCGAAAGATTTCTTTAACAACAACTAGGACTAACAAATCAAAAATTGAAACTGTTAGATGTACTGTCTCGTATTCTTCGGGAGAGTGGATGTTAACTCAAGACATCGATATGGGGGGATTGTTGAATCCAACAGTCGAAGTGTTGATTCCGAGTTCAATTAACGACGGGGATCAGATCACCGCTACTATAGGATGTTCATCTCCATGGGAAGTTGATTCTAATCCAGAAGATAATGAAAGAAGTTTAATTGTAAGTGCTGAAACGGGATTAGATGCTAATACTCAAACTGCACTAACAGGAACTGTAGCAGCATTAGTCATCATTCTAATTCTTTGGGCTATTGGATTCACAAATCCAGAAGATAAAAAAATCAGAAATAGAAAACGAGATTCCGGAAGATCTAGAAAAGTTTCGCGAGAAAAGGTATCTAAATCTGAAGATAAGATAGAATCAGATGATGAAGATGATTCGATTCATTTAGAAGAAACTGAAAATGAAATGGAAGAAACAAATCAGGATGATGAAATAATCGAAATTATTGAAGAAATTAACGAATCAATGGAAGAAGTAGAACAAGTTGTAGAGAAAGATGAACTAAGTCAGCGATTAGAGGGAGTAACCGATCCATTTGAAAGAAAATTGATTGAATTAGAATATCGAAGAGAGAAAAGAGCTAGCAGGAGACGATAATAATGAACAAAATTTTCATCACTCTAGACCCTATTCTTGATGTAAATCCTATGTCAATGGCAGAATGGTGCGCATCCATGCCAAAATCCCCTGAAAACGCACCCGTAGACATCTCTACGAGATGGGCACATCACGTTAATGACAGAGAGATTGATCCTGCAAATTTGTTCTTTGTGTTAATGATAGATCAAGATTCCGAAGGAAAATTACGGAGGCCACTAGACGATAAAGGCGTTAACAGAGAAGCATTTGGAAGAATACCTGGCGAATATTCGCCAATACAATATATTTGTGAATTTATTATTCCAAATCAAGGTAATAATCGATTGACATTACTACTAAATTCACTTTCTAATAGATTTGAAAATCACCCCTGTGAAATGGGCAAAGGTGGAACGATTATTCGAGGTGCTATTTCAGGCGGTGAAGCCATTGAATTGAAGAATAATTTGCTATCTAAAGAATGGAAAATCGATCAAAAAGAGCCAATTGATGGAGGAGTAGCAGAGATTATTCGTTTGTTGCTTCTACTACTAAGAAAGGCAGAATCACGGAAATGCGGTGTAATGCTCAGAGAACACAGATAGTTAGAACGATTCACCTGTTAATCTTTCAAACATTGATGCATATAAATCAGCAGTATCGTCAATCACAGATTGAGG
>MDSX01091231.1_pt1 | contig 12926 bp, 23 predicted proteins | sample 811141 | NCBI WGS metagenome assembly MDSX01 (sample SAMN05326642, study PRJNA326480) | marine metagenome | isolation source: seawater | place: Atlantic Ocean: South East | collected 2010
GAGAGCTTTTTATATTATTAATTTTTATTCTTACAATTAAGCGTCTTTTTTCAAACATATCATACATTTGTATTTTCCATCTTGTTGCCGAAACATTTTTTCTTGGACTATGCTAGTAGATCCAGTATGCCCAGTTGCTGCTATTTTTTTTCTTGCGTTAAACATTGCTTTTTCTCTAACATGACTCATGCTAGATGATATTGCTACTCCTACTACAGATCCTTCCTCGGTGCAGTATTCATTTTTAAACTGTTCTTCTGGGTTAACTGCTGGTTTATTATTGACTTTTGATTTCTTTCTCTCGTTTAGTTTAACAAACTCACTATAACTAATCACTTTTTTATTGTCTTGCATATTTATTTTATTTTTTTAATTACCAAGTACCAAATCTTTTATGCCAATATAAAGCTGAAAAAGGATCTTTTGCTTTAGATGAATTCTTTCCTCCCATTCTATCCCAAAATGCTTTTTTTCTTTTTGTATCTTTATGTTTAGAAAAATCATCCATTCCTTTGTATCCTCCTTTGATAATTCGATACTTCATTTCTCCTCCTACTTTCTTTTTAGCAAGAACTGACCATTTATGATTACCGCTTCCACGGTTAAGTTTTTTAACTCCTACTTTGGTGTATCCCTTTTTTTTATATCTATCTGGAATACCAGAAGATTCGTTAATTATATTTTTCCATATTCTTTTCTTCTTTTCTTCATTGATGCACCACTTATCAAAATTAAAAACTCTATTCATAATATAACGGTTATTTACAATATTATTTATTTTAGTATAATAGATAAAATTAATATAATTGATACATGATTATAATCAATTGTAAAACCTGACAGATATTTACAAAAACTTAAATAAATAATAATAAATGAAATAGTATGGTAAAGAAATGGAATGATTTTCACGGTATAGTTGAAGGAGAAAAACCTGACGATAATACTCAATTATTTGGAACAGGACCCAGTACTCAACAAGACCTAGTTATATTATTAAGGAAATTTGTGGTATTTATAAGTAAAGCAAATCCAAACTCTCAAGAGGAATTCGATGATATTAAGAATGATATAAGAGAAAAGAAAGAAGCTATCACTAGACATGTTGACTATGAAGAATTTAAGCGGTTTGGTTTTGAATATCAAGATCAAATTATTAAAGCAAGTGATCGTGAAGAAGAATTAAGAGAAGCAGTATTATCGTTATATGCTAAAGCTACAAAAAAAGGATTTATCTAATCCTTATGAAAAATTTAGCTAAGTCGTTTGAAATATGGGAATCAATTAATATTGGACCTCGATTAAGGTTGCCTAAACAGGTAGAAGTTGATGCGAGTGAACTATATTGGATTAAGAGTCTTAAGTGGAGAGACTTTAGGTGGAGCGAAATAGGAGGAGACGGAGACAACATTATTTGGCTCGATCTTAATACTGTATTAGATACTGATTTATTTGACGGAGTAGTTGTAGATATTCAACGCATACATAATACATTCAATCAAATACATATAAGTATGGCAGAAAGTCTTAGGGGAATAGGACTAGGTACTAAAATATATAAAAGCTTACTACATCATCTTGGGCATATCTATTCATCTAAAAGAAGAGGAATGAATCCTATTATATATGATGTTCTTAAAAATATCTCTAAAGACAAAACCATTACTCACGTGAGTAATGGTTTAGGAGATTTATACGTTTATAACGGTTTCGAATTTAGTAGTGATATAATAGACTACTTTAATAAAATATAATTAGTTAAAGTATTTAAAATTGTTATGACTATTTTTTATCAACTGACTTTATAAAATCATTAATTGCATCTAATTTATTTTGATTAATAGCCATATGTCTAATAGCTTTATCTAGTTCTCTGCCTTCAGACATACTTATCACGATTTTATTATTATCTACTTTAGCTTTATAGAAATCAATTTCTTTAACTGCAAGCCTAATTACCTTTTTGATATCTTTAGTAAACAATTCACTTGATACTTCATATGGTTCTTCATCGTCATCAGCATAGACAGATGCAACTCCTTCTAGGATATTGTATTCTATTTCTTCAGTAATTTTATTTTTTCCTGAAGCGATTGTTCTTACTCCTGTTACTATTATTTCCATAGTTTATTTGATTAATTTTACAGTTACTCCTTTTTTAATAGTGTAACCTATTTTTATTTTTTTATTAGCACCCATCTTCATCATTTCATCAGTTAAAGGATCTTCAATATATCTCTGTATTGCTCTTTTTAAAGGTCGTGCTCCATATTTTTCATCATATCCCTGTTTGGCAATATAATCTTTTGCTTGTTTTGATATAGTAACACTGTATCCTAATTCTTTAATTCTTTGGAATAATCCCTTAAGTTCTATATCAATTATTTTAGATATATCCTCTTGTGATAGACTGTTAAATAAAACTACTTCATCTAATCTATTTAAAAATTCAGGTGAAAATGCTTTTTTTAATGAATCTGTTATTATGCTTTTTGATTCTGCAGGTTCAGACTGGATTTTAGCTGCAGTGTTAAATCCTACTCCGGTTCCAAATTCATTTAGTTTTCTACTTCCGATATTAGAAGTCATAATGATAACTGTATTTTTGAAATCAATCTTTCTTCCTGTATTATCTGATAAGTGACCGTCGTCTAATACTTGTAATAAAATGTTGAATACATCAGGGTGTGCTTTTTCTATCTCATCTAATAATATAATAGAATAAGGTTTATTCTTAACGATGTTAGTAAGTATTCCTCCGTCTTCATATCCAGTATATCCAGAAGGAGCTCCAATTAATTTACTTACATTAAATTTTTCCATGTACTCACTCATATCTATTCTAACAAGAGCGTCTGGGCTATCGAACATATATTTTGCAAGTTCTTTAGCTAATTGAGTTTTACCAACTCCAGTTGGCCCTAAGAATATAAATGAACCAATAGGCCGATTAGGATCCTTCAAACCCATTCTACTTCTCTGTATTGACTTTACGATTTTGTTTACTGCTTCTTGTTGTCCAATAACAGTTCCAGCTAGTTTGGCTGGCATATCAAGTAAAGAATTACTTTCTTTTTCTGATACTCGAGTTAATGGTATTCCAGTCATTAAAGATACTACTTCGTAAATATCATCAGCATTAACAGGTTCTCTATTGTTTTTTAGATCTTTTTCCCACTTTAATCGTTCTATATCTAATTTATCTCCTAACTGTCTTTCCTTGTCTCTAAGTCTAGCAGCCTCTTCGTATTTTTGATCTTTAACCACGTCTTCTTTCTTTTCCTTAGTTCCAAGTATTAATTTTTCAATATCTAATACTTTTTTAGGGACATGAACATTATTGATATGAATTGAAGACCCTGCTTCATCTAATACATCAATTGCTTTATCAGGTAACTGTCGATCAGTCATATATCTATTCGTAAGAGTTACACATAATTCAATTGCTTCTTCAGTGTATTCAACATTATGATGGTCTTCGTATTTTGATTTAATATTATTAAGTATAAGTATGGTATCAGACACTGAAGTAGGTTCAATTGTTACTTTTTGAAATCTACGTTCCAGTGCTCCATCTTTTTCAATATGCAAACGATACTCATCCAAGGTAGTTGCTCCTATGCATTGTATGGTACCTCTAGCTAATGCAGGTTTAAGCATATTAGCCGCATCCATAGATCCCCCTGCCGCTCCTGCACCCATCATAGTATGTATTTCATCTATAAATAAGATAACGTTATCGTTTTCTTCAAGCTCGGTAATAATAGACTTAAGTCTTCCTTCGAACTCTCCACGATACTTAGTTCCTGCAACCAATGCTCCAAGGTCTAAAGATACTACTCTTTTGTTAAATAGTATACGTGGAACTTTTCTAGCTACTATATTTAATGCAAGTCCTTCTGCAATTGCAGTTTTACCTACTCCAGGTTCTCCAATTAGTATCGGATTATTTTTTTTACGTCTACTTAAAATCTGTGATATTCTCTTTATTTCAATTTCTCTTCCAACTACTGGATCAAATCCTCCAGTGATTGCGATATTAGTATAATCCTTTCCATAATTATCTAACGTTGGAGTCTTTTTAGTTTTATCTTTACCTTTTCCAGGCTGAGATGAACCCTTTGATGAAGGGTAGGAATCATCATCTCCATGTTTATTGTTTATTCCGTACATTATGATCTATTAATTGTATAGTTTCCATCAGCAGATATTACCTCGATATGAGTACATGCCGGATTATTTGCAAATACTTTTTTTGCAAATCCATGTGGATAATGTATATTATTATACACTTTAACGTCACCTTCAATGTGAACTTCTAATCTAGTATCAGTATCTATTTCTGATAAATCGTTTTTTCTAAATTCAGGCGCTACGTACAGCTTATTGTTTTTATTTTCCATTTTTTATAATTTTTTGTATGTATTCTTTTATATTATACTTAGTTTTCCAGTTCAATATATCATTAGTTAAAGAATCTGTTGCGGTTGCTCCAAGTCTTTCTCCTCTTCTTTCTGAAATAAACTTCCATTCAGTATCAAATAAATCTGCTAATTGAATTAGAGAAATTACTTCTCCTGATCTAAGATGCCATTCACTGTTTTTTTCTGATAGAGTAGCTTTGATTACTCCGTCAACTATATCAAACACATGAGTAAAGTCTCTAGTTTGAGTGCCAGGCAAAACTACAGTTAAAGTATCTTTCTGTTTATATTGACGTTCGAATATACCAACTACTGTTGCATAGTCTCCTTCAGTGATTTGCCCAGGTCCATATACATTATAGAAATAGCATATTTCGTATTGTAGATTGTACCATTCGTGATAGTTCTTAATCATTTCTACCATCTTAGCTTTTACCCATGCATATGGACTAAGATTTTCATCTGCTCCATTGTTTCCAAACTTAGAACTCGATGCTGAATAAATTAATTTAGCTTTATTTTGTCTACAGTATTCTAATACTCTAGATGTTCCAGTAAGATTTGATTCGATAACAGTTTCAATATCTTTAAATGAAGTAGTTATTCTTGAATATTCTCCAAAGTGATATACTATATCAAAGCTATCGTTTTTAAATATTTCTCCTATGTCTTCACATTTACCCTTGTGTATGTCAATAGAATACTCCTTAATATTTTCAAGTTTTCCAGTTGAATAATTATCCAGTACTACAATTTTTGATTTAGGATACTGAACAGTGAGTGCCTTTATTAGATTAGATCCTACGAATCCAGCTCCTCCTGTGATTAATATTTTTTTGCCATTCATATTACTTTGATTCTTCTTTTTCTTCAACGGTTTCTTCTGATCCGACTTTTACCCACGTTCCTTCAACCATTTCAGTTTCTCCTTGAACTACATTATCTGCCTTGACAATAGATATTACTCCATTAAGTTTTGCAATAACTAGTAGGTCTCCTTCTTTGTATTCACTAGTATCATTAGTTGCTTTTAATAGCAATCCCTCTCCTTCTTCCATAGATAGAAATAAGGCTTTCGCAAAGATATTCGATGCGGAAATAAGATTTTGAATTTGTTCTTCCTGTTCAGTCATAGTATATTAGTTTAAATATTTATACTAATAATATGATGGAAGTTTTATGAATTTATACGTCTGAAACGTTCTTTTTCTCTAGCTGTATCCGATCCTTTTGAATTTGAATCTAAATAGAAGCTAACATCACCAGGTTCTCCGTAGAACATGCATGCTTTTTCGAATAGAATAATAAAATCTTTTAACTCGGAATCATTTCTATTGATTGATGTTTCTATGCTATAATGTTCACTTTCAATATAAATAGTGAATGGATCACTTAAAGTGTATTCTCCTTCCTCAAAGGTATGTTCACTTTCAGGTGGAGATTCATATGTTCCAGGTAAATTATAATAATCGTAATTTAAATCTATTTCGATGTCCATAATAGTTATTACGAATTCAGGACTCCATGTACCAAACAGGTCTCCGTACATATGCCGATCCTTAGGGTCTTCCATATTATATACTTCAGAATATGAATCTCCATATATTCCTGTGGAGATTAATAATTTTGCAATATTATCTGGAACTTCAGTACCAAGTCCTATTTTAATTTCTAAGTTAACATCACTATCGTAAAAGTTTCCATCGTTTTCTATGGATTCTTCTTCAATATCACTTTCTATATTGAAGTGTACTCCTGTTGTTTTAATTTCATATGGCTTTCCAGTTAGATGATTAACTAAGTCTTTAAATATAAGTTTACATAATAAATCCTTATCATTTGACGAGGATTCATTTACACTATTAAATTCTATGTATTTGGTAATATGCTTCACTTATTAAATTGAGAAAAATTAAGAACCCGAGATTCTCCTAAACTTGAAAATTCCTCGCTCTCTTTTTCTAATTTTGCTAATTTTGCTTTAATTTTTTCTTGTCTTTCTTTATTTTTAGCAATATCTCTAGAATTTCTCCTATTAGATCTTTTAGTTTTTCTACTGGTTTTGCGCTCTGTTCTTTCAGATTTCTTAGCTATTTTAGCTTCTGCTTTAAGTTCTTTGTATGTCTTCTTAGTTTTAGACTTTTCTTTAGTATCTTTAGAAGGCTCATTAGATATTTCAGTTTTTGTATCCACAATAGGCTTTTTTGATAATGCAGCAAGAGTATTCTTACCTACAATACCATCCTGTTTTAATCCATTTTCCTTTTGGAATTTAATAACAGCTGCTTTAGTTCCTTTACCGAACTTACCGTCAGATTCTATTCCTAATAAAGTTTGAATAGATTTTACTGAATCACTATCTTTACTTCCAACAGAAATATTAGATGTTTTAGAAATTGAAGCAATTTTTTTTTCTTTAGATTTAGAAGCCGTTTTAGATTCTTCCTTAGTCACTTTAGCTGGTTCCTGTTTAGGAGTTTTAGTTTTTTGTTTAATTACTGGATTAGTTTCTGTTTTTCTTCCTTCTCCTCTTCTATATGTAGAAACACTAGTATGCGCCTTTTCTTTAAATCCGTCTTTAACTTGTCGAGTTATATCTTCTCCTTTCTTGTTTTTTGCTACTTTACCATCTCCTCCGATAAACTCTTGTGTTTTACGAGATTGGCCACTAATCGCATCTTGTATTGCTTGGTCGTCAGTTATTCCTTGTTGCTCATTCACAGATTTAATTTTATTATAAAACCTAGAATAGTCTATTCCTTTATACATATGATATTAATTATTTTATCCGTTAATCTTAATGAATTCAGAGTAATTAAGAACTCTAGACTCTCCTAAACTTGCAAATGATTCTTCTTCTTTTGCTAGTTCAGCTAACTTAGCTTTAAGTTTGTCTTGTTTTTCTTTATTTTTAGCAATATCTCTAGCGTTACGTTTATTAGATCTTTTAGTTTTTCTACCAGTTTTACGTTCTTCGCGTTCAGATTTCCTAGCTTTTTTAGCTTCTGCTTTAAGCTCATCATAAGTTTTCTTCTTAGGCTTACTTTCTTTTTTCTGTTTATCTATTTTATCTTTAGCCGAGTTTTCAGCATTTGCAATTTCAGTTGGAGTCTTAGTAGCTTCTTTTTTCTTTTTGGCTTTAGGATTATTTAGTGCAGCATTAGTTTTAGGTCCAACTATTCCGTCCGGTTTTAATCCATTTTCCTTTTGGAATTTAATAACAGCAGCCTTGGTTTTAGGACCGAAGTCACCATCATCTGCTATTCCTAATTTAACTTGAAGTTCCTTAACCTTAGTACCTTTACTTCCAACAGATATATTTGTTGATTTTTTTGCTTTTTCTGCTTTTTCGGAAGCAGCTTTTTTAGCAGCTTGTTCAGCAGCTTCTTTTTTCGCAAGTTCTTTTTTGTGATGAATTGAATCATATGCAGCAGCACCTGCTTCGTTTAATACGTTAGATCTTCCGTGTTTTATTAATGACTTTTTTGAATAATTGTTTGCGTTGTACATATTAGTATGTTATTTTCTAGTATTATTTATTATAGTAGAATAAATAATTTATATGAAATATATTAAGTATCTATATGAACAGTTTAATTTTCCAAAAAAAATAGGAAGAGGATCTGTTTTGTTGATTAAAGGAAGACCTACAGCGGATGGTAGATATCTATATGTAACCACTATCGATGGATTTGCAGAAATAAAACCTGGAATTAACATGGTATTTATTAATGATAGAGTATATAGAGTTAAGTATAAAGACGACGGTAAATTCTACGGTCAGTTAATTGACTATAAAGGAGAAGACGGATTAAAAGGAGTATTCAATATGAAAAACACAGGTAGACCTAGTTTAGTATTGAATCATAATAAAACTCCATTTCATCGAGACACTTTAAAACATACTGATATTGGAACTGCACTTAGATCACTTGGGAATAGATTATTTAGTCATGAACTAATATTAAAATAATAAGATTACAGTACGATAATAAAAAAATACAAATAGATGAAAAAAATATTAGGATTTAACAATTACTTTTTATTAAAAGATATAAATGGCGAGATTGAAAATATTAATGAAGGAATTAAATTTACCTGTACACATACAGAAGAAACTGAAGAAGTAATTGTTGATTACGACATCGAGGATAAGGTTATAAATAAAACGACCTATGATTATGACATAGATTATACTAATGATACTCCAGATGATATAGTAAAACTTGCTAATCCAAGTCCTACTCGATCTTCTAAGCTATCCGGTATACAGTCATGGGCAGGATATAACTTAGAAGATCCTGTAATAGATGGACATAATATTAAAAATTGTTTTTCTAAATGGTCAAAAGAATGGGAATCATTTTCAGATAAAGAACTTAAAGAATTAATAGATTATTCATATCCTCAAGAGTTAAAGTCTAAAAATGTAAAAGTATTATTTGTAATGGGATCAGGTTCTCCAATGTCAGCTAGACTTGCAGATGCACTTAAAACTCTATACTATCCAACAGCTAAAATAGTAGATATAATTAAGGCCTATTATGGATCAGACGCTAGAGACATAGTAAAATGGGATAAGTATAAAACTAAAACTGAAAAAACTAAAAAAATGATTGATTCGTACTTGAATAAAATATCTAAAGATTTTACAGGTAAAATAAAAAAGTCATCAGGACTTCAATCAGGAGCTAGAGATTTATTAAAACCAGGCCATTCAATAGATGATTATGTAATGAAATCAATAAAAGATGAAATGGTAGAATGGAGAGAAGAGGCTAAAACAGCTAGAAATTCTGCTATTGCTATTGAATCTATTCCATCGTTTTTAGCTGTAGATGATATAATAATACAAGGGTCTACCGTTAGAGGAGCGTTATCAGAAGTTGTTAAATCAATATCATCTTTAAAAAGTGGAATACCTCAGAGTTTACAAAATATGGCTAGGTCAAATATATTCGGATACGTATTATTTTCTTACTCAGATAGATTTTCTAAGAAGTAATATCTTCCGAATTAGATAATCCTAATACCCATTTTAATATGTCTACTCGGTCATCAGAGGAATCTTTTAATCTAGACGGAACTATTAGATGTGAAGTGTCAGAATCTTCTTGGAATTTCTCAATTGCTTCTTTTATAATACGAGCAGTATACCTTTCTTCTTGTTCTATTCTAATTTTTATTTCTTCTTTTGTTTTCATAATATAAAGTTTAATGCTTTCAATATAATTATACTACTTTTGAATAAATAATAAAAATAAGATAATAACACCATGGGAGATAATAGAGTATTAAACTTTTCAGAATTTGCAGATAAGTATTCAGTAGACGGAGATAATGAATTGAGAATTGATGATATGTCAACAGCATCTGACGCTTTTGTAGATGGATTTGATCAAGATTCATACGAAGGTCCAGAAATTAAACCTAACCGTCCAGTAGGAGGAGAAGATAGTATTACGCCTCCAGGTCCAGGAGAGGAAGGATCAGCTAACTTTAGTTCTTTCACTGATTCAGGAATGGAAGCTCCGGGTGAAGAAGAAGAATTAATTGATCCAATGGAACCTCAAGATTTAGATCTAATGGGAGAACCTTCAGACGAAGAGTTTGCACCTGTTGAAGGAGAAGAAAAAGAAGTTACGCCGCAAGCTGCTCCGCCGATAGAAGCTGATGAAGATGGAGGAGATCCTGAAAAAGACGATGAATCTGATGATGAATCTGATGATGAATCTGATGATGAATCTGATGATGAATCTGATGATGGAGATGATGATGAATCTGATGATGGAGATGATGATGAAAAAGAAGATACTAACGAATCTGTTAAAGGACTATTAGAATCATTTGATTATTTTACTAATGGAGAAGAAAATAGTATGAAAATTAGATCAAGAGTAGAAAGAAATCGTCCAATGAATATAGAAAATATTAAAATGCACGATCATGACGATAATGAGTTTTTTGTTGTATGCGCAAAGTGTAAAGATAAAAAAACGATAGAACGCGGAGAGTATCCCTTTGGAACAGAAAATGAAATGAATAAAGATTCATGGTGGCAAGGTAGTAGCAACGGAGGAATGCAATGTGGATGTTAACACTTAATTATGAAAAATACAGAACTATTAGCAGAAAGCTTCATGGATTTTTTAAAATCCAGTGAAGAATTTCAAAAAGCAGATAATGAAAATAAATATACTATTGGAGCTAATCCAAATGTTAAAGGTCCATCGGTGAGTATTATACATAGACTCGAGCAACTTGAATCTATTATATTTGCTGCTAAAAACAAACTAGAAACAGTAAGAGAAAATGAAGTTAGCCCGTATATAACGAATAAGCTAGATAAAGCATATTTAGAATTAAGGGAAGCTTATCTAAGACTTATGGACATGGATAAATAAAAGTTAATTAGTATGGGAGTATGGTTTATTGGGCTTGCTATTATTTTAGTTATAGTTCGATATATTTACCGATATACAAATTAAAAAGATTCATCATTATATTGATTATCTAATGCATTTGTTTCAAATTCTAAAAGAACATCACTTAGACCGTCGCTAATTTCGGATAGCATTGACAGTTTAGTCATAGGACCCGAAGGTCCTGTTCCGATTAATATGTTTTCTCTAATCCTATCTAATTTATTTTTAATAACCGACTCGAGTTCTTTTTGAGCTTTTTCTACAGGGCTTTTATCCTTTGCCATTTAAATATATTTTATTAATTGTACTTTTTATTTGATGTATTATATTTTATATATAAAAACATCTAATCCAAGATTCTTTGCTACGTCAATCATGTTTTTAGTGCCTCTAGATTTGCTATCCCAAAAAGCAATCAATACATTTCCATACTCAGCCATTTGTTTGTTTCTAATTGGGCCTGCGTTAGATCTATATTTCATCCAGTTAGCTGGAAACTCTTTGATATTATATCCATTGTCATTTCCCCACTTCTTTCCTAATACGTCAACTCCTTTCGACATTCCACATACTACTTCAATAGAGTTATATTTTCCCCTTGTGTACTTGTCACATACGTGCTTAATTACGTTATAGTCGTTAAAGTTCCTTCCACCTGCGATTATTATTCTAGCGTCAGTCTTGTAAATATTCTCTTTCATATTTTTGTATTTTTCCATATAACAATGAGACTGCTTGTATAGGAGCGTATCGTAATTCAATCTCATTTCCTTCAATAGATATCATTACAGAATCATATGAATAATTAGGTGACTTAATATAAATATACTCAATTTCTTGTTTAATATACTCTTCTTCATTAAATAAATCCTCAGTGTAGAAGAATACGCCGTCTAAATATAATTTGATATCAATAAATCCATACTCTTGTAATATACGGTGGATTAATACTCTTTCAGATGCATTTTTAATTATTCCCATATGTATTCGTTTAATATTAATATGTGCCTCATTTTATATGCTTGCATGAAGTGAAGAATTATAGCGTAAGATTTATCAGCACTTGACATTTTACTAATTTCATTTTTAGTGAAAATAGTCTTATTTTCATCTCTATTATGTATACTCTTGAGTAGATCCTTTTCAGTATATATGTTATATGATTCGTATTTAAGTGAATTAAAGAAAAACACATAGTTACATTGGTTCCATTTAATACCAAATTCATTAAGAGCATACGTAAATATTTCACTAAAGTCTGTTACATGATCATCAGGATATGATGTAAATGTTTTACTAGAGTCTTTTTCAAGAGAATATATTCTATTTTTTACTGTATTGCATATGTATTCTTCGCTTGATTTTAAGTGTATTTGCTTTAAAAAACTTAATTCAGATTCCATATAGATTTTATTTATAGATATAATACTAATCATGTCAGAATAAATAAAATAAAATACTTAATTATGGGATTAGATAGATTAGCAATAGACGAACATCATGGAAACGCAGACGATTTTCCACAAGAATTTCTTGATATGACTATCGGAGATGTTTTAAATAAAATGTCTGCAATTGATACGCCAGAAGATGCAGAATACGAAGTACTTGAAGCTGCACTTATCGCGATGAAGCCTATTATGTTAGCAGATGCTAGAGGAATGGAAAGAGACGGAGACGAATTAGATTTACCATCTGAAGAAAGAAACGAAATGCCAAGTTTCATCGACATGATAGGGTCCGACGAAGAAGAAGACGAACAGTTAGATTTTAAATTTTAATATAGTGAAAGAATCTATATCAATAATCAGTGCTGACGCTAAGTCGTTTATAAATCAACCTGATGTTAAAAGAATTAACAGAAATCAGATTCACACTACGACAGGTAATTCAGTTCCTAGACATTGGGGTAATTCTTCACATATGTCAGGAAGAACTGGAATGGGAGCTAATCCTAAAGAAGAAGAAAACAATGTTGACTTAATACTTACTTATAAAGAATGGGTAGAGAAGAATAAAAATGCATAATACTATGACATATATTAAGAAATTTAATAATTTTAAAAAAGTAAATGAA
>MDSX01037355.1_pt1 | contig 12925 bp, 22 predicted proteins | sample 811141 | NCBI WGS metagenome assembly MDSX01 (sample SAMN05326642, study PRJNA326480) | marine metagenome | isolation source: seawater | place: Atlantic Ocean: South East | collected 2010
GAAGTACGGGTACGGGGTTGTAAGTTATTTCAAGTTCCAATTGCAATCGCTCATCATTTTCAAGCTGATACATAATGAAAACTTGTGTTGTTGCGCCATCACGCTTCCCACTTACCTGGTAATTGGTTATAGTGCGAGGCTGGTACAAATCATTTACAAATTCATCTAGTCCAGGCTCGTTGTTGTTGGAACATCCTACAAAAAGCAGAATAAGAAATACCCAAACCGTATTAATAATTTTAACTATCATGATATTTTCATCTTAAAATAAAATAATGTATACCTGGTGTACATTCTAATAAAGTTTATAATATGCGTTACTTGTCTTTCGTTTCTGTTGTATCATTCCACCAATTAGTGCAAGTACAGAAATGAGCAAAAACACATCCCCTAAATTCATTTTATCCTTTTATTTTTTTTAATGTAACTGTTTACTATTTATATGTTTTAGTAACCAACCACACTTGCAAAATAGTCAAACCTAGTGGCACATAATCTTCTTCAAGCCAAGCAGCAACATCCTTTACTAGAAAGGCATTGAATTCCAATAAAAGGAAGGTACCAAACACAAATCCAATAAAAGTTAATTGTCTTTTAATAAGTTCTTTGTTCATAATTTAATATAGTGTCCCTGCATATTAAGTAAGTACAGAAAAATCAACTAAAAGTGTGAGGCACACTTTTGAGAGTCACAAAACCAATTTTAGTACGCAGTATCACCCTCATACATGCATTTATCTATTAAAAAGCATAATGTTCTCTAAAAAGTCTCGGTATCAATCTGTGCAAAGGAAAGATCTGTGTACAATAGCATATTTTCTATACAAACAATGCAAGAATTATGCTTAAAACAAGTATGTATATGTGAGATAAATGGGCAGAAGTAGTTGGAGTGTCTTTATCAAAAAAAGCAGCAACTTGATGTAAGCCGAAATAAATAAACATACCACCACCATAGTACGCTAATACATTTTTAATTAATTCTATATAGTCCATATTTAAAATATAATATGCTATTTGTGTATTATGTAAATATAGGTTTAGCTTTTTTTAGTAAGCTCCCATATTCCAAGCAACCCGTAAATAGCTGCAAAAATATATTCTCCTAAAGCAGCCATAAATCCTACCCAAACACCAATTAGTATCATTGCAATTAGCTTCCATCTTGAAAAAACTCTTTTACCTTTTAACCAGTTCATAATATATATCTTCCTATTTGCACTTAAAATACAATATGTACCAGTATATGGTACTGAGTTTCTTTTTTTTAACTCTTGATCAAACTTCTGTATTATATAGATTATTTAAATATTTAATATGTACATTCTTAATTATAGGGTTAATAAAAAGGAGTATCGAATGAATAAAAAGCTAAATTTAGTACTTAGCGCAATATTTATGGTTGCAGGGGTTTCGTTTTTAGTATGGACAATATATGATACTTTTTTTAAGTAAATTAAAATGAAGAGCCTTTGGCTAATATTACTATTACTCATAAATACCGGCTGTAATGACAATCAAGAAAAGAATAAATCCGAACCATTAAGTGATGCCTGTTATTTAATCCCTGATCCTGGAATGTGTATGGCTGCATTTCCACGATATTATTATGATAGCGATGCAGGGCAGTGTAAAGAATTTATATGGGGTGGATGTGGAGGCGTAGTTCCATTTGAAACTAAGACCAACTGTGAAGAAGGGTGCGGCTAAATGAACCACCTCTGGCTCATATTACTTGTAATTAGCTCTATTTGGGGACAGTCACTAAATTTTATAAATAAAGATGCTACAATTATAGTTAAACCTGGTCAGCTAATTAATTTAAATGGCGTTAGATATACTCTTATCAATACTGATTACGATAAACAGCAAATCATTCTTGAGACTGAGATTCCTGATTCAGCCCCGTATAAATACCTTAGAGAACCAATAGAAGGAGGCTTTTTATTTGTTTCAATTTTAAAATTTCCAATTTACAAATATATAAAAAATACAAAATTCCAAACGCAAGACACTCTAAGCATAGAATCGATAGAAGCATTTAAGTATTATGAAAAATCAACAAAATCATTTTTCTTTAATCAGGCAAAAGGAGCAGCAATTGGAGCATTATCAGGGTTTGTGGTTGGATCATTAGAAGGAGGCTTTCATTGGGGATTTTTAGGGGGTATAATTTGGAGTGGTGTGGGTATGATAAATGGCTCTATTCATGGGCTTTTAATTCCAAGAGAAAGTGATACATTGATTTTGAGCGATCAAGCATGGCAAATTATCAAATGAAACGCCTTTGGCTTATATAAAGGAAAATAAAATGAAGCAATATATAATAAGACTAATGACATTATTTGCTGCAAGCGCCTTACCTCTTATTGCTCAAGAAGCTGCCAGTGACCTATCGCTTGAAAAGAATGGGGAGCAGGTGCTAATTCCCTTAGATGAATGGGTGGCAATATCCAGCGTCAATGACTCTGATAATATGTTTTATGGTAATTATTTGGGAATGACAGTTGATGCTCTCCGCATTCAGGAAAAAAGTGGATCTTTTGAAAGAGATATACCCATAAATGAAATTAGTTCGATTTTTAGAGGAAAAACAAAAAGCTCTGAAGAGTATGTGCGGGATGGTGTAAAGCTTGGCAAATTGGTTTCTATCGGAACAGGAGGTGTTATTTCCGGTATTTTTTTAGTTGATAGTGGATTTGATATAGAGGCGCTACCCAGTATTTTTATCTTTGGTGGATTATGGACTGTTATTTCAGGTTTTTTTACAGTCCCAGCTGGAGCTCTGATTGGCTATAGTCGTGGGCAAGTTGCCGAGAAGAATGTAGTGGAATATGTAATTGGTGATGGGGAATGGGTTATTGTTAATTGAAGCACCTTTTGTTTACATCGCCACTTATCCTTTTTAACTTAATTTTTAGTCAAGACACATTGAGAACTACTGGTGGTAAAGAACTAGCAGGTAAATTTATTTCAATCGTTGATAAAGGAATAGAGTTTCAGGTTGAAAATAGATCTATACCCATTTTATATCCTTCTGAATCAATAGTAGAGATCACCGATTCTAACGGTAAGCTAATTTTAAATAGCACTACTTTAAGTTTAAGGGTAGCAAAAAAAGAAAGAAGAAAAAAAATTGTTGTTTATGCATGTGTTGGCACAGCGGCAGCAGGCACCATGTTATTTTACTATGCTTTAACCTACTTAGGTGGACCAGGTCAATTTTAAAAAGAACAAAAAGAAATGTCTTTAGCTAAAATAAAGAGAGGTAAAAATGCTATGGTTTAAAAGAATGTTTTTGGGAGGATTCGTTGTTAACATCATCTACACGCTACTTCTGCTCATGAAGCTTGGATTATCAATGTGGTCTCATGTTATAATCTCGGGTTTGCTAACGGGAGCGATATTATCTTTACTCATCAAAAGAGGACATATCTAATTAAATGAAATACTTTTTGATTATATCGCTTGTAATCAATTTTGTCTGTGGTCAAGCCACCAAGCCACTTAGTGTGGAAAGCCTTTCTTGGCTCACTGGTAGTTGGGAAGGTCCTATTAACGGGAACATTCTTGAAGAAACTTGGCTTGCACCGCGCTCAGGCACTATTGTTGCGTTAGTGCGCTCCACCAAAAAGACTGAGACTGATTTTGTCGAAATTATTCATATCAAAGAAGAGAATGGGACACTAAGTCTTAAATTACAACTTTTTGATAATGCCTTATCGCCTATTAACATCAAAGCACACAAGTTTGCTTTAACTGAAATGAGTAATAATTATATTGAATTCAAAGGAATTAGTAAGGGCGCACATCGAAAACTTAGTTACGCTAGACCAGAAAATGACGTATTTTATATTCGCTTTGAACCCGAGAAAGGTGAAGCGGTTGAAATTAGATTAACACAAAAATAAGTGGTTAGTTTGAAAAAATATCTATGTATCGTTATTCTATTTCTAGGTACATCGCTTTACGCTCAAAACTATAAAAATTTAGTACTTAAAAATCTCGACAAAAGAGTATCCATATCGCGCAAACAAAATATTGAAATATATAGCTCGACCGAAAAGCGTATTATTAGAGGTCGGTTCCATAAAATAGACCAAAATAAGATCTACTTGGCACATACAAAATCAATTGATTACCAATCTATATTAATCAACGAAGTGAAAGAAATAAAGCTGCTACCGGGCTCAAAGATGCATCATAATCTAAGAGGTTTTATCAGAGGTGGTCTTACTTGTGGCGGTATAACTTCTGCATTTTTTGGAGCCCTCACACTGAGACAAGGTACAGCTCTAGACGGTATGGAGATTTTAATTATGCTTTTTGCTATTCCTTCTGCTACAATAATTGGAGGTATTGCAAATGCTATAAAGTACAATATTCAATACATTGACACTTTTGAAATAGGCCAAGACAGTTGGCGAATTGTTGAGAATAAAGTTCTTTAATAAGCCTTTATTCTTCAAGGAACACTTATTACCTACTTCGGAAGGTTAGAAGCCCCAGTTTCCTGTCTCCATATTTTTCCATCTTTAAATTTTAAGAATGCTAAAACACCTTGCACGTTTCCGTCTGATTTAAAAGTGACTACTGCATGGTTTACGCCGATCTCATCATTTTCATATAATATTCTATTATTACTAGTAACAATATCATCGCTAGCCACCCAATCAATGACTTCTTGTTTGCTAAGAACTCTTCCAGCTGAATGTAATGTAAATTCAAAATCATCATGTAGTAGTTCACCCATTAGGTTTACATCTCTATCATCAATTGCTTGCGACCATTTTTGTAATAAACTCATTTTTACCCCTTTGTTGATATTTTATTGGTATAGTTATTTACATAAAAAGTAAACAGAATCCATATTGATTGAAACACAATTAGCTTTTAGTTATCTAAGATAAATTTTCAAAGAAAATGCATTATTTAAATTCTATGCATTCTTTTTATTGAGAATCAGTACCCTCTTTATTTATTTTATAATCATGATTGCCAGAACAAATTGTCCCGTTTGTGATAAATCTTCGATTGCTCCATATATAAAAACAAAAGCTCAAATGCATTCTTCAAAAGAATTTTTCAATTACGATCAGTGTAATAATTGTTTCTTTGTTTTTTTAAATCCCATAATTCCCCCAAATCAGTTAAAAAATTATTACACTAATTATTACTTACCTTATCGCGGAGCGAAAGCCTGGGGAAAATTTGAAAAATTTGTCGAGCGCAGTCAAAAAAAATTAGACTATAAGCGTTTAAAACTTATCAATAAATCACGGAAATTAACTGATTCTTCACATATTTTAGATATTGGTTGTGGAAGCCCCACTTTTTTAAAAGCATGCAAAGATTCTATAGGGTGCAATACAACGGGAATTGACTTTAGCGATGAAGGTTGGAAAAATTACAATGAAAAATTCAAAGGAATAAATTTACATGTTGCTGATATAAAAGATCTTGAAGGAGATATTTATCCTGACGTAATTACTATGTGGCATTATTTAGAGCATGATTATTCACCATCTGAAAACTTGCGATATCTTTCATCTATCTCAAAACCATCTACAGAGCTTGTAATTGAGGTGCCTAATTTTGATTCAGTCAGTAGAAAAAAATATGGAAAATATTGGTCTGGGTGGCACACCCCAAGGCATATTTCCTTGTTTTCACCAAGTAACATTAGCTTTTTATTAGAAAAAACCAGATGGAAGGCTAAAAAAATATATACGCACGGGACGTTAAATCCTTATTTGCTATTTTGGATGAGCGAAATGGAGAAAAAAGGTATTCGCTGGGATAAAAGCATGGAGCAAGAGTTCAAGGGATTTGTAATTGGAATGATAAAATTTTTACCAAAGAGATTGCTCGAGAGAAAGTTATCACTGGGAATAATGACTGTTATTGCGAGACCAATTGACTTAAATAGCAATTAACCTGCAGATTTGATATTGCAGAAAAAATTAATATTTACAGCTACAAGAGCAGATAAAGACTAAATCCCGTAGCTGTAAATCTATAGCGAACTATTTTTGGGCTACTTTATAACCTTTTTTCAGGGATTTATCTGAAAATAAGAATTCGAATTTTTCTGTATCAGTCATCTTTGAAGCTTTCTTCATGCATCCGCCGCAACATAACTCTACTTCTTTATTGTTGATGTTGACAATCTTAGGATTCTTTGATTTTTTCTTTAGCTTTCTTCCTGTTACAGGACAATTTGTTTGCATGTATTGACCTGTAGATACAAGCTGAAAGTTACCTTGTGTTGAATATTTTTTGATATTCTTGGTGAAATCTACTTTACAAGATTCCGAACAAAAAGAAACACTACCTTCTTTATACTCGGTTTTTATTTTAGATCCTTTTATTTTTTCACCGCTAATAGGGCAAACTGTATCTTTTTCATTTGATGCTAAAGATAAAGAGAGTATCGCGATAGAAGAAACAATGAATGATGTTATTTTTTTCATAATGGTACCTTTTTATATTTTTATTGAGCGATATGAGCGTTTAAATTAACTAATGATTTTAATATATGAAACAATTAATTGAATAGTTTTATTACTCTATCTACAATTTTACTTCTTGTTCCTCTGAATCTTATGCTTGTTTACAGCCTAATTATTCAGATAAGAGGCATTTACAACACCTTTCGCATCAAATCTATTATCTATACGCTTTTATTGGCCATAGTCACTGTTTGTGTATCCTACTTAATTATTGAAATTTTAATTAGTAAAAAAAATTCAATAGAAACAAAAGTTATAATTTGAGCCCATTTCATTTTAGGTTTCTCTGTAACTTTTGCGGTGAATTCACATGCTAACAGTAATTCAATCTTGAAATCTCGTATTTACTCTATCGATGCATTGAGAGGTTTAGTAGTTCTATTTATGCTTATTGATCATGTTCGCGAGAGGATATATTTACATATGCAAGTATCCGACCCGATGGATATTGAAAATACCTCTACAGATTTATTCTTTGCACGAATGTTAGCACATTTGTGTGCACCAGCATTCGTATACTTAACCGGTCTATCGGCGTGGTTATTCGCCCACTCTTCAAGCAAAGGACACAGGTCGCCCAGTAGTTTTTTATTTAAGCGTGGATTAATTCTCATAGCGATGGAATTAACACTGATCAATTTTTCTTGGATGGGAGAATACCACACCCTTTGGTTGCAGGTTATTTGGGCTATTGGAATAAGCATGATTGTTTTATCCGTTATGGTCAAACTTCCTATGCACATAATAGCTATTACGGGTTTTTTAATTGTATTTGGTCACAACCTATTAACTCCAATTAATTTTCAGCCTGGAGAAACAGGATTTTTTTTGTGGACGATTTTGCATGACCGAGCGTACTTGATATCAGAAGGGGCTCTAAAAATTAGAGCATCGTATCCAGTTTTACCTTGGGTAGGTGTAATTCTTTTAGGATATTTTTCAGGTCAACTTTATGGTAAAAAAATCGAGCCAGATTTTCGCATTAAATTTTTAACTAAGCTTGGATTAGGCTCTATTTTATTACTCCTGATATTGCGTGGATTTAATATCTATGGTGAAACTTTTGAATGGGTAAATGGCAAATCCGCTATTTATACAATGATGTCCTTTTTTAATTTCACTAAATATCCTCCTTCGCTTCATTTTTTATTAATGAATCTTGGCTTATCCTTCTTATTGCTAGCCTGGTTTGAGCGATTAGACAAAATGAATAGATTTTTGAATATTTTAAAAATATTTGGATCCGTTCCAATGTTTTTTTACATCCTACATCTCTATTCATTGTTGATTGTTTATTGGGTACTAATAGCTATTTTTGGAGCAAACCAAGGGGACCTGTTTGGAGTTAATCACTTTGGCTGGGTATGGGTAATGTCAGCAATTATGTCACTGGCACTATACTATCCCACAAAAAAATTCGCAGCGTTTAAAAAACAAAGCAATAAAGCCTGGCTTCGATACTTTTGATAGATATATGTCGTATTTATATCTATTAGGAGCAATAGTTTTTGAGGTAGTAGGTACAATGCTGTTGCCACTATCTAAAAATTTTACAAAACCTTTGATCAGTATTATTTTGATAGCTTCGTATGTTCTTTCATTTTATTTCCTGACTTATGCACTGAAAGAGATTCCTATAGCGGTAGTTTATTCTACGTGGGCAGGAGTAGGGATATTTTTGATTACTTTTTTAGGCTATATTTTCTATAGCCAGTCTTTACAATGGCAATCGATCGTAGGATTGATTTTTATAGCAATAGGAGTAGCAATTGTAAATATATTTAAAGGCTAAGGTGCTATATAAAACCCACTAAACTCTCCAAGTTCCTCTGGAAAGCGCTGTGCCAAAATATATTGCAATAATAACAGCAAGAATAGGCTTGCCGATACCAAGGCCTATAGCCAAACCCACAGCTACTCCGGTACTAAACTTGACCAACCAATGTATTTTATTAATTTTCATATCCTAACAAATGTTTAAATCGAAATTTCTTTTTACAATGCTGTGAAAATAATATAATTTTTTTTAATTTTAGTTATGAAAAATTTAACTTCATACCAAATAACCTTAGACCGAATAGCAGTTTATTTATCAGCTATTTGTGCAGTTCAATGCCTAGCTTTACCTATAGCTATGCTTTTTTTACCATCGCTATCAGTTCTTCCAGTTTCTGAAGAATTATTTCATACACTTTTATTATATCTAGTCATACCTGTAAGCATATTTGCGATGGTCATGGGTTGTAAAAAACATAAAAGTTATAATATAATTTTTTATGGAGCTCTAGGACTATCTATTTTATTAGTAAGTGCTATTTATGGTCATGATTTATTTGGCGAGTCTGGCGAAATCGCTGCAACCTTAGTTGGAGCATCTGTGCTCTCATTTGGCCATATCAAAAATCAAAAACTTTGCAAAGAATGTTGTCATTAATAGTTCAAAGGAGAATGAAATGAACACTACAAACAACCTTTATTCAAATTTAATATTTTTAATCACTAAAGATGATTGCGATTGCACTTGCTGTGATAGCGATAACTGTTGTTGAATTCTGGAGCGTATTGTTGCCAACAGCCCTCTGTTCGCTACCAGCTGTAACTGGCTTTATGAACTGGAATTCAAATAAATTAGATTATTAATATTAAATAAGCCCCAAATAACATCCTATTTAAACAACTTGCCTTAATCACTATAGTCCTCAGCTCGTCTTTGAGCTCGCAGGAATATCTCTCGATAGCATTCTGGAATATTGAAAACCTATTTGATCTTGTCGATGATCCAAATAAAAATGACGATGAATTTTCTATTGGTGGTCGCAAAAATGTTACTAGTGAAATCTATGATTTAAAAATTAAGCAATCAGCTGAGGTTTTGCTAGATCTCAACGCAGACATCTTAGGTTTATGTGAAGTCGAAAACTTAAGTGTTTTGCAGGATTTAAATCGCTCATTTGCGAAAAGAGATTATGATATTATTCATTACGATTCACCCGATGAGCGTGGCATTGATAACGTGCTTTTATACGATAAAAGTCGATTCAAAGTTCTTAATAGTAGGCCTATTCGCAACAGTTTAAACAATAAAGATAAAACTAGAGATATCCTTTATGTTTTAGGGCAATTTCAAGGCGATGCATTGCATATTTTTGTAAATCACTGGCCTTCGAATTATGGTGGAGTAGAACAATCTATACCAAAAAGAGCTGCAACTGCTAATTTGATAAAAAATGAGATTAAAAAGATTCAATCAAAAAATGCGTATGCTGAAATTGTCTTGTTAGGAGATTTCAATGAAGATCCGGATGATGTAAATGTTAGTTCATTAGAAGAAGTAGGCTTAAAAAGTCTAATGAAGCCAATGATCGGTAAGCCGAATGTGGGTACATATGTTTACAGGGGCAAAGACTACTTTTATGATCAAATTATTATTAACAATGGCCTGAATGACAATAAAAACCTCACCGTTGTTAAAAACTCGGTGTATATATTAGATCTACCTAAATACCGTCAACAAGAAGGTAAGTACAAACACTATCCTTTTAGATTTTGGGCTGGAAGTAGGTTGTTAGGTGGGTATTCGGACCACCTAGCAGTTAAATTTTTGATAAAAAATGTTAATTTCAGTAACTAATTTTTTAACTTTTTAAATAATTATGCATCTAATAAAGAAAGACACAAAAATAAAAAAAGGATTACATTATGAATAAATATCTTTTACAAGTAGCCGCCATATTTTTATTTATTACTGGATGCGAAAATTCAATGCACAGTGAATCATCCAATCTTGATAGTTCTGAGCTACAGCAACTGTCATCAGAATTAAGTTACGATTTGGGCTTAAGTAAATCATCAACTGATGCCGTGAATAATTCACTCAACCGTCATGGCAAACGCGGGAAGCATCGCGAGCCAGGATTTCTTTGGAAGGTTTCCGCTGAAATGTCTGACCAGTTAACTGATGACGAAAAAGCGATTCTTTTTGAAAAAATGGACGAAAAAGATATATCAATCTTTGGAGGCGGAAAAACAAAGAACGGTAAATCTAATAAAAAAGGCAAAAAACAAGGACCGGGTATTTATAAGATCCTCACGGAAGATCAAAAAATCATTTATAAGAGCATGATGTTAAGTTATAAGGACAAGTTCAAGTCCATTAGATCTCAGGTCAAAGATGGCACAATAACTAGAGATGACGCTAAAGGTCAAATGAGCGCTCTTAAAGACGCTATGCAAGCAGAGATGGATGCATTGTTGACTGATGAACAAAAAGCTCAAATTGAGCAAAATAAAACAGATCGCAAGGCAAAACATCAGGCGCGTCGAGACTCATCAAAAGCCGTGATGGTTAGCGTTTTATCAATGTCCGAAGCACAGATAGTTGCATATGATGCAGCAAAACTAGATGCCAAAAATGCAGCTAGCGCGCTATTTGAACAATCTAAGAATGGAGATATTGATCGCGAAACTTTAAGAGCTAGTCTAAAGTCGTTATTTTCGGAAAGAAATGATAAGCTTGAATCGATCTTTGAAGCAGGTCAGTTAGATATCATAAAAATACATAAAGCTCTATCTTTGCGTATGAAAAAACACCGCTCATCAAAAGGCTCAAAAGGAAAAAAAGGCGGAGGTGTTAAAGGTTAAAAACTTAATTAAAAGGCTGATTAGTAAGCATTAATCAGCCTTTTAATTATAATTAACCACATATTACTGCTTATACTTAAGTTAGATGTAGCTCAGCTAAGCATTTAGAAACGGAACTATTTTTTGTCAATTTCGTTTCTACAATAGAAAGAAGGATATCATGATTAACTCATTTCTTGAAATATTATTTAGTATGTCTCTGTTTATATTTGGAGGAAACATCTTAGACACCAAGCTTTCTTTGCATCACTACGAAGATGATGATTATAAAGAAATCTTCTTTCTTAAAAACAAAGATTCAGTTATTAAAAAATGCACAAAACATTTAGAGTTTGAAAATATAAAAAAAATAGTACGCTCCAAACCCCAAGGCGACCAAGAGGCTGTATATAAAATAACAAAGACAGAGGAAGATTCATGAAAAAATTATCTTTACTAACAATTTTAGGTTTATTAGTTGTTGTTGGTTGTGACAATATGAAAAATGACAACGATATAAATCTTGACGATCCTGAACTGCAAGCTTTAGCGGAAGGGTTAAACGCCGATATTGGATTAAGTAAATCCTCTGATGATGCTTTTAAAGATGCGCTTAATAGGCACGGTAAAGACGGTAAGCATCGAAGAGACCCAGGGTTTCTTTGGAAGGTTGCTGCGGAAATGCAGGAAAATTTAACTCAAGATGAAAAAGACAAGATGTTTTCATGGATGGATAAACATTCAATTGAATTTCTCCATGCTCCTGACAAAAAAGATCACCGTGGCCCCAAAGGCGATAAGGGCGGCGTTGACCTGCGCCTAATGATGACTGTCTTAGATTCTGATCAGCAGGAGACGCTCAAGGCAATTATGGATTCTTATAGATTTCAAATGGAAGAAGTCATGCGAGCTATGAGGGAAGGTTCGAAAGATGAAGCTACAGCAAAAGCTGAAATTGAAGCACTCGAATTATCGATGAAGAATGAAATTGATTCTTTGCTTACAGATGAACAAAAAAATAAAATTGATTCAATGCAGTCTGAAATGAAGCAAAAAATGGAAGATGTTCGTCAAGTTGAACGTGATGCTATGATTTCTGCCCTAAACATGACACCGGATCAATCAGTTCAATTGGCAGAGATTAATAATAAGCACGGCGAAGCTGTTAAAGCACTTTTTGAAGCCATGAAGAGCGCTGGTGATGACGCTGATAAATCTTCTTTTGAAGAAGAGATGAAAGAATTAAGCGCTACACGTAACGACGAGCTCGAAAGATTGTTTAATGATAAACAATTAGAAGTAATCAAAGTTCACGCTTCTCTCGTCATGATGTTTTCTAGACACTGCGATGGAAGAAAAGATGGTGGATGGGGAGATAAAGGCGGTAAAGATGGTTCTCGTAAAGTGTGTATTGACCGTTTAAAAATTTCTGATAGTCCCTGTATAGAGATTTATGATCCAGTTTGCGGTTGCGATAAGGTGACCTACTCCAATAGCTGTAAGGCAGCAAACGCAGGTGTAACTTCAACCGTTCCAGGTGTTTGTAAATAAAAGCATTATCATTTTTTGACAGTACTTACTAAGGCTGAGTAGTGCTACTCAGCCTTTTTTTTAACTTTTTTATGTTTTATTCGTCTAAATAAGAAATGCATGCACACAGACAACGAATTAATAAAAGATTTTCAGGAAGGAAACGAAGAGGCCTTTAATGATCTGGTCGAACGTTACCTGTCTAGCACGTACGGATTTTTTAGAAAATTTACCGACTCAAATGAAGAGGCAGAAGACCTTGC
>MDSX01083960.1_pt1 | contig 12925 bp, 10 predicted proteins | sample 811141 | NCBI WGS metagenome assembly MDSX01 (sample SAMN05326642, study PRJNA326480) | marine metagenome | isolation source: seawater | place: Atlantic Ocean: South East | collected 2010
ACACCACCGTTACAAGCGTTCATTCAGTGAATTCGTAAATGAGCCGCGATTTAAAAACGTACAATACAAAGCGTTTCAAGGCACGTGGCCTGACGCTATTGGTTTTATAGGTTTGACAGAACGTTACAATGAATCATTAGCACTCATTAACAAAATGTATTCTATCGATATTCAAGGATTGGATATCAATAAAAATACAGAGAAAAAATCTTCAAGCTATGAATTATCTGACGAAGAGATTGCGCTGATAAAAAAGCATAACAAAGAAGATTTTAAGCTCTATGAATATGCGCTCACACGGTTTGAACGACAAAAGTTGGCTATAGAGTCTGATAGTCCTTTTATTCGCTATGGTAAGACAAGCATGGCTACAAGTCATGAAGGCAAAATGATGAAAGGTTGGGCTGCCGATTACGACAGCCAGGCCCCTGTAGCTATAGAAGTGCGTGTTGGTAAGAAAAAAATAGTTGAACTATCAGCCAGTGAATACAGAAGCACCGCAAACGAAAGAAACGTTCATCGAAAGGGTTTTGTTGGGTTTAGTTTTACTTATCCAAAAAAACTAAAAGATGGTACTCAAGTTGATTTTATTATTAAACGAACTGATGAAGTTTTGTTAAGTGACATTGTTAAGTCCTAGTACTTCAATGTCCTCATTGCACGGCTCAACTTTCGTCACTTTGTCCACTTAATGTTTCACTTGAATAGCCTTGCTATTTGTTCGACGAGGCCAGACATTATAACGCCTAGTGTAATAAGCATGAAATTGCCGCCCCCCCCCCTAATTTTGGATGTACCTGATTAGGGGAGACTGACCTTTTGAATAAGGCTTGCCGCGGCACTTTTCAAATCTTCATTACCAACAGAAACTAGTTCCTCAACATAATTTGAGAATTGTTTATTGGTAATAAAAAGTTCTCCATGTGATTTAAGCATAAGAATGATGTCTTTATCTTTTCTATTCTTTAAGAAACCTATTAAACGATTACAATGCTTAGGGTCTTTAGGCATAGCAAATTGGTTGTAGGGCATCCCTTCTAAAATTCCGAAAGCCTGTTGGTATTTCCAAGACGTACCTGTGTTAGAGTCAATCGATTTGAATACACACCCTGTACCAGAAAAATATTCGTTGAAATCTAGCGTGTTATCTTTAGTGATCCCATATAGGTTCGTATAAGCCGTTATTGCTCCAGGTCCGGTACAACTCCAAACATCGTACATAAGAGTTTCAGTTTGAAAGCATCGATCAATAAATTTCAATACATCAAGTGCTAGTTCATGCTTTTTGGTGAGGTAAAACGCCATATTAGTATGCCAATAACCACCAAACTTGTCCTTCCTATGAAACATCACGAAATCTTGATTGTTACTTAGGTAAGCTAGGTGCCGCTTTATCTGTAAGTCACAATCGAGATACCAACCTCCATAAAGATAAAGTGCCATCAATCTGACTATGTCAGATTTTGCGGCAGGAATATTTATAATATCTAAATCAATAAATATACCTGTATCAGTATGAAATTCTTTACATATCCTTTTTGCTTTTTCAGCATCAATTAACTCAATGTTAGCGTCATAATGTATAGCTTCTGCAGTTTTTATATTATTGGAATATGCATTTGGGAAGTTAGCAGGATTATCCCAGTAAAAAAATATATTCAATTGTTACCTCTTTCTCACTAATGAGCTTACTAATTTTTGTATGTGGATCTCACGGATGTACAAAGAATCAACTAAGTGATGGTCATCAATGGAGGGTATATGAAACTTGTTAACTGCTAATGTACTCAGATCACTCGTTTCCTTTACCACATCAAAATAGCCAAAATTATTATTTTCACATTCTGCTTTTAGCATTTGGTTGAAGTAAAGATGCGCGCCGTTTCTTTCAATATTCGAAGCAAGCAAGTCTTTGAGTTTTTGACTTGCATATTTCCTCTGTTCTGGATCTGAAATATTTTCTGATATGATACGACTAGTGTAGTTTATGGCTTTGTTTCGTGATTCAGTTAACGTTGATAGATTAATTCCTTTAAATGTAATACTCAACTTTGGATGGGATTCAACAAAATTAAGCGTTCGATTCATGTAGCTTTTAATTAAATCTTGAATAAAGTCAGTATAATTAACGTCATCATCTTTAAAGACTTTACGATAATAGTAACCCAACTCTATATCAACTTGGCCGAACGCGAAACAAATATGGTCAGGGGAAAACTCCTCAATTTCAGATACTAAAGTACCGTAAGAGTCTAAGCTAGAGCGCCGGCGTCCAAATCCTGTTATCGTAGCCCCTGAAAGTGGGATGACCTTTATAGACAGGCCTCTCGTGTTCGGTACGCAGTCTCTTAACTCTGGCGTTATGTTGAAATACTTAGAATGGCTGTCACCTATAACGAGAATTTTCATAAGTATGCTTCTACTACCTTTTTATATTTATCAATTACTATACTTTTGTTTTGCTTTGCTTCGTTTAGTATTTCTAAAGTGATTTCTGCAATCGCACGTGCTGGCTCCATATATCTGTGAGCGCTAGGGCTGTTTAAACAAGCTAATAGATCCTTATCTAAATCTAGCTTTGTATTGTCTTCATAGAATTTTGAAAGGATATTTGGTAGCCTCAATTCCTTATTTACGAGAGTATAGTTACTGTCGTTAATGCTTAGTTCATCGACATAGCTGACAATTTCTTGCGGTGCCTTAGTTTCTAACAGGAAATGTTTAACTTTTGTTTTTACAACGCCTAGCCCCTCGTTTATGTTAAGTGACTTAAGCGGATTTTTTAGTCCTAAGATGGATGAAAAGTCTTTGCATACACAGCCATCAACAAGAACTTTCTTGTCATATATTCTTAGGATAACATTCTGGTTACCGAATATTGCCTGCCATTTCTCTATTTTACTTTTAAAGTCAAGATAGTTTAACAATGTAAATGTAAATTTAGGCATTACTGAATCAGAGTCGTGACCACAAATTGCGCTACTGGGTGATGCCCCATAGAAGGGTTGTTTCGCTGCTTGTTGTTTTAGGGAGATCGCCAGCTTATCTTGACGTCGTAAATAACAAATAACTCTAACTTCATCGAAATATTGTTTGGAGAAGTTAAAGAGTTCTTCAATCTCTTTTTCGTCCTCTATGAAAGATAAGTGCTCTGCTGATATTACTGCATTTCCTTTCTTTGAATTGGCGATTAACTCATAAAAAGATCTTTGTGGTTTAGCAACAATATGGCTTCTGTGAGCGGTCACGGAAATCAATTCAGAAGAGTTACCGCTTCCATTTGAAGTCAAAAAATTAACACCTGCATCAGCAAGCTGGTGTTCTGATTGTTTCAAAGACCATTGAAGTGATGTCGTCCCCGTTTTGTGATGTCCCATATGAATGTAGAGAGTTCGTGATCCTTTCAACAAATGTGCTTTATTTGCCGTTGCATCGGGCCTACCTTTCCCTGCCCAACCATCAAATATAGAGCCTATGTCGATACCAATACCACCTTTCTTTTTGATAATGTTGCAATAGTGTTTTCCCAAATATCCTGCCGCAACTAAAAACACATCCCCTCTTCTCTTTACATTTATCTTAGATTCTATTTCTGGATATAGTGTAGGGTAGTGAAACTCTCCACTTTGCATAAATGATTGGTGCCCAGGAATCCTTATATGATCACACTTGGGTAAGTTGAAGTGTGATGCTATTTGGTCGGTTATGTCAGTATGGGATATGACTGTTAGTTGATCTAAGTCTTTTAAAAGCCGGTTGAACAGGCCCTCTTTGTGAAAGGGTTTAAATATGAAATGATCAAATATGGGGACGCTTTTTTCGACTGACGCCTCGATTGTCGTAAGACAAACTGATTGCGCCGCTTGTGGGATTATATTGGTGTCATTGGTGCTATCTCTGAAATGAAGCCAACTAGGAGCACCAACAATGTCTGCATTTTTTATTGCGTCTAAAACTAAAGATTGAAGACGAGTCATACTAGGTTGGAGGTAGTCGTCACCAAAGACTCGTTTTAGCTCTTCTACAACACTACTACCAAACTGGTAGGTTAGAACTTGATTCAGAAAAATGTCTTTATTGAACAGATTGGGGTAGGCTAACACTCTTCCTTCACCATCTCCCAGTCTAACCATCGAAAATGGCTCTTTTTTGGTTATCGCATTTTTAAGTAGTTCATATAGCTCGTAAGTACAGTCAAAAGGGTTTTTTTCGTTACTGTAGAATAGTGAACGTTGAAGTTTTTCGGTCTTTCGTATCTGCTCTAAAAGTATGTCTTTCATTCAAATCCAATAGTCTTTTATAAACTTGTCAGCCGTGACAATGATGCATTGTGTTAATTGCTATAATACCCAAAACGTATTGTATGTTCTATTTCATTATTGCAGTTTAAGATAGCAACTTCGGGGCGGACCTCACTGGTCACTATTAAGCTTACTGTGGTAGCATACTTAGATAAAATTGAATATATACTCAACTTAAATTGAGTATAGAGGTTGTTATGGATATAAAAAAATTAAAGCTCAGCCGAAAGCCATCGACGCTTTCTCCAAAGGGATCTATTGATGACCTGCAAGGTGGTAATCTTGAAGGGTGGGCGGCACAGATCGGAATCAATGAGCCGTTAGTTGTGGCAGCATATACGAGTGAGGGTGAACTACTCGGTTATGGTAAAGCTGACCAATTGAGGGAGGATTTATTGGAACATGGGGTTAATGAAGGCTACCATGGATTCAGTATCGCTATAAACGAGGACAATCTATCGCCAGGAAGTGAAATAGTATTAAAGGACTATATTACCCATAAAACTATACAGACAAACAGTTACGTCACCCCAACCTACGATAAGCAGTTATCAGTAAGTGTGGATAGTGTAATTAAAAATCGTCTGAACTTCACGGTAACAAGTAGTGTTGCTATTGGCACAGCTGTACTAAGGTTTTCTCACAAGGGGATCGCTTTCTGTGACCACGCGATAGAGAGTGATAGTACACATTTAAGCGACCATATATGGTTACCTGCTGTTTTACTTAACGGGCATGAAAATCAAGTTGACATACATGTTGTCGGTGCACACGATCGTGCAGGATGGGGAATAGTCAACAGCGACCCAATACTAACGCCGTCAGAATATCTAACCCATAGCAATACTTCCCAGTCATTTATCTCCCGACAAGCAGGCGCGGATTGGAGATATGAATCTCTGGTCTTACAATTGGATAATTGTGGAGGAGACGCATCGGCGATTGATCGCATAACAACTGCTCACCGCGTGTTAGTAGAGTCGCATGAAGGGCGGAAATATTATCCGAAGCTCTCTTTGCCGTTTTATAAACAGCCTCAATTTAGCATTATTATTCCTGGCTACAATAAGTTTGAGCTGACGTATCATGCCATTGCGTCAATAATACTGTCTTACAATGAATGTTCCTATGAAGTGATTATCGCAGATGACTGTTCTACAGATGAAACGTCAGAAGCGGAGAATCTAATAGAGAATATCGTGATCTCTCGTAATAAAGATAATTTACGTTTTCTACGGAGTTGCAACAAAGCATCACGCTTGGCAAAAGGGAACTTTATTGTTTTTCTCAACAACGACACAGAAGTTAAGTCTCATTGGCTTGATGCTCTTTACGAGCAACATGCAATAGATGAAAGTATTGGCTTAACCGGAAGCAAGTTGCTAAACCTAGATGGAACTTTGCAGGAAGCCGGCGGCATTGTTTGGGGCAATGGCGAGCCATGGAATGCTGGGCGAAATGAAAACCCTTTTGCTCCTGAATGGAACTACGCTCGCGAAGTAGATTATCTCACCGGCGCTGCTATGTGTATCAAAGCAGATGTTTGGAAAGAGGTGGGGGGCTTTAGTGATGAATTTGCGCCTTGCTATTATGAAGATGCCGACTTGGCTTTTAAAGTCCGGGAGGCTGGCTACAGGACAGTTTATGTTCCTCACTCCGAAGTGATCCATTTCGAAGGGCAGAGCCATGGTACCGACCTTAAAAAGGGCTTGAAGGCTTACCAAAAGGTAAATGAAAAGACTTTTCGAGCGAAGTGGTTCAAGCAATTTCGTAATCGCGTAAAACCCTCTTTAACTGAACTTCAACTGGAAAAAGACCGGAATATTGAGCAGCGAGTTCTGGTTCTTGATTATGCAATCCCTCAGCCTAACCAAGATGCGGGCAGTTATGCGGCAGTAGAAGAAATGAAGCTCATGCGTGCTTTGGGCTTTAAAGTAACATTCGTGCCGGATAACCTGGCGCATATGGGGAAGTTTAATCGCCAACTAGAAGCATTAGGTATAGAGGTACTGACGGTGCCATTTTATGTATCAGTCAGGGACGTCTTGGAACGTAGACTGGATGAAATGGATGCCGTGTATATAACCAGATACAGTGTCGCTGAAAAGTATATAGACGTAATTAAGGCCAAAGGGAAACCTGTAATATTCAATAACGCTGACTTGCATTTTCTTAGAGAAATTCGAGCAGCGATTACCGCAGAAGATGAAGAGCTGCTAACTAGTGCACTACAAACTAAAAAAGCTGAACTTGCTGTTTGTAAAAAGGCGGACGCAATTCTCTGCTATAACGACAAAGAACATGCGGTTATAACGAGTCATATCTACGAAAGCGATAAGCTGTTTATAACGCCTTGGGTATTAGGAGAACGCCAGTTTAAAACTCCAATAGATGAACGAGAAGGAATAACTTTCTTGGGAGGGTTTAACCACATGCCTAATATTGAAGCAGTGCTATTTCTGGTAGAGGAGGTTATGCCTAAAGTATTGGCATCGAACCCAGACATTAAGTTATACGTTTACGGTAGCAAGATGCCAGAATCTATTAGTAAGCTAGAGACTGAAAACATCAAGATGGTAGGCTTTGCTGAAAGCTTAGATGATGTCTTTAACAATCACAAACTGTTTGTAGCTCCATTACTTTCTGGAGCAGGTATTAAAGGTAAAGTTCTTGAAGCGATGGCTTATGGTACGCCCTCAGTGGTAACAGATGTTGCAGCAGAAGGGACTGGCTTAGTAAACAACGTCAATGCTGTGATAACCAATAACGCAAGTGACTTTGCTGCGGCTATTGTTGATTTATATTCAGATAATGAAAAATGCCAAAACTTTTCTGAAGCAACAAGAATCTTATCAGCTGATAAGTTTTCAAGAAGCTCGGGACTAGCAAAATTTAAAGAAATATTTGAAAGTGTCGGGCTGTATACTACGCGTTAACTTTCAAAACTATTACAAGGTCTAAAGCGAAAATGTATGTCAAGCATACATTACAACGCATTTTGTTAAGTAGTAATGTTGATCGCTTACGACAAAAATGCACTGTTAAAGCTGTACACAAATAATTATAGAATTAGGAAAGATTTATGAAATTTGGTTTTATTGGCTTTGGTAAGATGGGAAAAATACGAGCCGAAGCTTTTTCTGCGTCAGGACAAGTAAGTGTTTATAAGATTTATGAGCCAAATCTCGAGGAGACTGTTGATTGTCTCGTTGCTGATAGTGCAGAAGAAATCATTAACGATAGCGATATTGATGTAATTTGTATCAGTGTCCCAAATTATTTTAATCACGAATATACTATAGGGGCGCTAAAAAACGGCAAGCATGTATTTTGTGAGAAGCCTCCTGCATTTACTTCAAAACAAGTAAAAGAAATTAGAGATGCAGAAAAAGAAAGCGGTAAGAAGTTGATGTATGGCTTCAATCACCGACATCATGACGCTGTGATAAAAATGAAGTCGCTCATCGATTCAGGAGATTATGGAAAAGTTCTTTGGATGCGTGGACGCTATGGTAAAAGTGTAGACGAGACATACTTCGACACATGGAGAGCGAAAAAAGAACTTGCTGGTGGAGGTATTTTATTTGACCAAGGTATCCACATGCTAGATCTGTTCTTACATGTGGGTGGTACTTTCGATGAAGTACACGCATTTGTTTCTAGCCTATACTGGAAAATGGAAGGCCTCGAAGATAATGTGTTTGCCATTATGAAACAGTCTGAAACAGGTGTTGTAGCGTCATTACATTCAACAATGACTCAATGGAGGCACCTATTTTCTTTGGAAGTTTTTTTAGAATCTGGTTATATGGTTTTAAATGGTCTTAAAACTGGCTCGGGTACGTACGGTGATGAGGTATTGACTGTAGCGAAAAATCGTTCCACGGCACCAGCTGCAACTTGGGATGATGAAGAGTTATTTCGCTTTGAAACAGATAATTCATGGAATTATGAAGCTGAGCACTTTCTTAACGCAATTTCGAACGATGAGCCAGTTCAAATCGGTACATCTCGCGATGCTTTAGAAGTTATGGAGCTCATTGAAGCTATATATGAAAATGAACGCCATGAATCAAAAGAATTAAATACAACTTTAAAAAAAATTAGGGGAAAATCATGAGTGACAAGCAATTTTTAAGCGACTACTTTGCAGAATATAAGAAGTTAGCTTTTTCTGAAAACGTATACGCTGATTTAATTGCGTTTAAAGAATTAGCTTTGGAAGTAAAGGCAAGTGGCAATAAACTAATGCTCGCTGGAAATGGAGCTAGCGCCGCAATTTCTGCTCATGGCGCGGTTGATTTTACAAAGCAAGGTGGTATCCGCGGAATAACATTCAATGAAGCTGACTTAATAACGTGCTTCGCGAATGATTACGGGTATGATAAATGGATGGCGAAGGCCGTCGAGTTTTATGGTGATGCAGGTGATGTTGTCGTTTTGACTAGTGTAAGCGGAACTAGTCCGAGTGTTGTTGAAGCCGCAAGGTATGCAAAAGCGAGCGGCATGAAGGTAGTTACTTTCACAGGTAAAACCGCAGATAACGAACTGCGTTCTCTTGGTGATATAAACTTCTGGGTGGACAGCAGAGCATATAACATAGTTGAAGGAATTCACATGATGTGGCTGACAACTGTAATCGACTTAGTCATTGGTAAAGCCGAATACTCTGTTTGATTATTGTTCTAGGGGCTACATAGCCCCTAAATTTTCTTAAAGTATAGGTAATCCGTTTCCAATTGTTCGGATACAGTTAAAGGAAATAAAATGAGTTTGAGCTTCATAGCGAAGAAGATTAGTGAATCACGTCTAAATAAAGCTATTGAAAAATCTTCAATATCCGAACTTTCAAATCATGACCCATACCATGTTCAACAAGCGGTTGCCAAGGAACTTCCCCCGTCTGGTGCGTGGAAAGCCGGCGGTACAAATAAAAAAACTCAAGGGCTTTTCGGTACCACATCTCCTTATTACGGACCTATTGAAAAAAATAAGGTCTACGTTGGAAGTCACTTAGAAATTGAGACGAAATCTTTAGCCCAACCTTTAAAAGGTGAATTAGAGATAGGTTTCCTATTACCACCAGAAGCGTTCAATAATAGAGCTAAACTAGCGGATTTGATGAACGGAGGTGACATTAATGCATTTGTTTGTGTTGAGCTTCCGTGGACGATTTTTGAGCAGCCTGATGCGGGCTTGAGTCATCTTATTGCCGATGTATGTGGCGCGAATGCTCTTTTGTGCGGGCCTGAGTTTCCAGCGAAAATGCTTTATGGAAATAGCAATATTGAGCTGTCATTAAAGTCAGGTGAAGAAACGATTACACGCGGCTTGATAAGTGATTCAATAATAGCGCCTTTAGATGTCCTAGTTGATTTTATAGCGTTTGTCGATAAGCAAAAAATTGAGATACTCGAACCTATTTATTTAGCCACAGGAGGAGTTTCAGCGTGCGTTCCTTTAAATAAACATACTAATTATTCAGTGGTAATAGATGGAATAAAGAACTTTCGTTTTACCTTTGGTTAAAGGAACAATATGAGTACAGTTATTGTTACAGGTGGTACAAGAGGAATTGGATTAGCGATTTGTGAAAAATTGCTAGAAGATGGTTACAAAGTCATTGCAACAGGCAGGAATCCATCAAAGGATGACAAACTGTCTTCTCCCAATATTAGCTATCAATCACTCGAATTAACAAGCCAAGTGTCGATACAAAAGTTTTGCGAAGTTATATCTAACGTACCATCACTATCTGGCTTGGTAAACAATGCAGGCATCAATATTATTGAGCCTTTTGCAGAAATCACAGATGAAAACTTCGAGCAGGTAATTAGTACCAATCTAAAAGCAAGCTTTATAATAAGCAGGGCTGTAGTTGAAAAATTACAATCTTCTCAGAGTCATGGGCGCATTGTGCATATCGGCTCGATATGGAGTGTAATCTCTAAAAGTGGCCGAGCTAGTTATAGTGCTTCCAAGTCTGCATTGATTGGTTTGACGCGAGCGATGTCGGCAGAATTAGCGTCACAGGGGATTCTGGTAAATATGGTTTCGCCTGGTTTTGTCAACACTGAGTTGACCGCAAGAAGTTTAACTCCTGAAGAAACCAAAGCGCTTACATCTCAGGTACCTATTAATCGAATGGCTGAGCCGAGGGAAATTGCTGAGGTAGTTGAGTTCCTCCTGAGTGAAAGGAATTCTTATATATCAGGTCAGAATATTGTTGTTGATGGTGGTTTTTCCCATGTTTAAAAATTTTTTAGTCCAGTCGTTTAAAGGTGAGTACAAAGTAGAATTCACCGAGTATTTGGATGCGTTAAAAAGTAATTTAAAAGAAGGTGATGTTGTTATCTTAGATAGCAACATTCAAAAGTTGTATCCAAAAATTTGTGAGTTATTAGACGATTATTATATCGAAGTAATCGAAGCTAGTGAAAAAGCTAAGACTTATGAAAAAATAGGTGAGCTGATCAACCGTGTTATTGGCTTTGGTTTTTCTAAAAATAACCGATTAGTTGGGATTGGTGGGGGAGTTGTTCAAGATATTACGGCATTTAGTGCTTCGATAATGTTCCGAGGCGTGGAATGGCTTTTTTTCCCGACTAATTTGCTGACGCAGTGTGATAGTTGCATCGGTTCGAAGACTTCTGTGAACATAGGAGACTACAAAAATCAACTCGGTGGTTTCCATCCTCCTCGACATATATTTATCGATTTTTCTTTCATTGATACTTTATCAAATCTGGAAATCTGCTCTGGATTGGGTGAAATGATGCATTACTTTTTGTTGCAAAAGGATACAAATTTAGAGGATTTAGGGATTGAAATTGTAGCCGCCCAAAGCGACAAATTAGTTTTAGCTAAATTGATCGAACGTAGTCTAGGCATTAAGAAGTTAATGATAGAAATAGATGAATTTGACACTGGGCCAAGGAATATATTCAACTACGGGCATTCGTTCGGTCACGCTATAGAGGCTTGTACTAATTTTGAAGTACCGCACGGCGTGGCAGTGGCGTATGGGATAGATCTAGCTAACAGCATCTCTGTTCAACTTGGCCTAGTTGATAAAGAATTTAGAAACAAGGTTAGAAAAATACTAGCTTGTATATGGAAGAGTAAAGCACTACCTGCAGTGGATATATCCGACTATTTTACTGCGCTATCAAAAGATAAAAAGAATGTTGGAAAGCAAATCAAAGTCATTTTAACCGAAGGAATGGGCGATATGTATAAAACTACATTGCCCGTAAATGATGATATCAAAGCGCTAATATCGTCATTCTTTAACAATAAAACATACGAGCGAGATCTATGAGAGATTTAGGTAGAGTAGTTGCACATATTCCTGCGAGAGCTGGTAGCAAGCGCGTAAAAGCAAAAAATTTAAGGTACATCGATGGTAAGCCGCTTTTGGCTTACTCAGTAGAATGTGCTATCGCTGCAGATGTGTGCGATGAAGTATATGTAAATTCTGACTCTGAAGATATGATCGCATTAGCGGAGTCTCTGGGCGCTAAAGGTTATAAAAGAAATAGGGAGTTGGCTTCAGACACTGCTTCAGGTGATGAGTTCACTTACGATTTTATAAAAACAATGCGGCCAGATACTCTGGTGATGATTAGTCCAGTATGCCCCTTAATTACGGTTGTAGAAGTGAAAGCGGCATTAGAGAGATTCCAAAATTCAGACTGCGATACGTTAATTACTTGTGAGTCCACGCAAATGCAAACGTTTTGTGATGGTAAAGAAGTCAATATTGATTTGTCTACTCAACTAGCTCCAACTCAAGAAAACCCAATTGTCCATATATTGAACTGGGCTGTCACGGTATGGGATGCAAAGAAATTTGTTGAAAACTATGAAAATTTTGGATCGGCGTATATTGGTAAGAAGCGTGAATTGTTGACAATTGATCCAATAAAAGCTGTGAAAATTAGTAAGGAAAGTGACTTTGAATTGGCGGAGTCCCTGTTAAAAAGTAATAAATTAGCCAAAGAATCAGAAGTTAAGTACTGGATTAACAAGTAAGGTATAAAACAATGGAGCCAAAAGTAGCAGTTTGTTCTCGCTCATTTTCTCAGAACGAAACACTTCGCAAAGAGCTATTAAAACAATTTCCAAATACAAAGTTCAATGACGAAGGTATCAGCCTAAATGGCGACTCGCTAGTTGAATTCTTAAAGGGGGTGGATCGAGCTGTTCTTGCTTTAGAATATTTGACTGACGAAGTTATCCAGCAACTTCCAGACCTGAAAGTCGTGGGTAAATATGGCGTTGGTCTGGATAAACTTGACTTACATGCTATGTCTAGAGCGAAAATAAAACTTGGCTGGACCGCTGGTGTTAATTCTATCGCTGTTGCTGAGCTAACAATAGCTTTGGCACTAGATATTGTTAGAAAAGTATCTGAATCTCAAGCGGTTGTCGCTGATGGTGAATGGACACAAGTCAAGGGACTGCAATTGTCATCGTTGAAAGTAGGTGTGATTGGATATGGACACGTTGGTTCCAAGGTTTCTCGTTTGTTTAAGGCTTTCGGCTCCGACGTCGTTGCTTATGATATTAAAGGACTAGAGCAAGAAATGAAAAATGACGGTGTCACTCCCTCTTCATGGAAT
>MDSX01047721.1_pt1 | contig 12924 bp, 10 predicted proteins | sample 811141 | NCBI WGS metagenome assembly MDSX01 (sample SAMN05326642, study PRJNA326480) | marine metagenome | isolation source: seawater | place: Atlantic Ocean: South East | collected 2010
CTTTCAAGTGACTATGCATTTTTCATCTCTCCGAGGTACTAACCGCAAGGGATATTCTAATCGAAATCAATTAAGCACTTGAAAGGTTGTATGATTTTTTTAAGTCTATGAATAGATAATACGTTCAGCAATATTTGACACTGCATCTTCGTATCCCTTAAGAGTAATCACAGACATAGCATTCTGGCTAACTTGTCTTTTCCGTAGTGCATCTGCAACAGGAGTATGTTCACGGAACCATCTTGTTCGTCCATCTTTACCTATTATTCTAACATCTACCGCAGCCATACGAGGTTCAGAGAGTAACAATTTGATAGATGGAACATCAATACAAACATATCCTGGATCTAGACCTGAACGTCTAGCAATCTCATCTTCAACTTGAATCCTGTCCTCTGAATTTGTCGCTAAATGAACCAAACGCTCTATCTGAACAGGAGTCAATTCATCCATTCTCCTTGTCAAACAATTCTTCAGTAAGCGGCGATATTTCAAACGCTTAATCATATCTTTAGCAAATGGACCTGCTGAATCCAATGCATGCCAAACTTCTGCATCAACCATGCGTTGCATCAGAACAGCATCAGGGAGATTTTCTTCAGACCTTTCTACAGCTCTGGAAAGCATTACTTCTGTAATCCTAGTAACTTTATGAAAATATACTGCACTGTACATTAGAGCCCTAGCAGTCATCATCCCTTCCAACGCTGATAGACCACCTTCTGAAACTGCTATATCTCCAGAATGTCTTTCCATGCAATGAATCAAGCGATGATGATCAATTATCCCGTGCCTCACGCCAGTAAAATGTGCATCTCTCAAAAGATAGTCCATTTGATCACAGTCAACTGGACCATGAACCAAGTGACCCATAGTATGATCTTGGGAGTGAAAGGCTTCTGCGCCTTCGCCCCAATGAAACAAATTTCTTTCTTTACCTCCTGCATCAGGACCATGGATCAATGATGAAACTTCTTTAGGATCGATCCCATAAGATTCCAAAATCTCGGGAACCGTTCTACGTTCTGGAAAAAGAGATCTCTCCTCATCAGAAAGTATCTCGTAATCTCCCGTGATAATTCCTTCAGTGATATGCATATGATCTGCTCCTCCTCTCTCATGAAGGATATGTTCCAACGTATGAGAATATGGACCATGGCCAACATCGTGTAACATTGCAGCCACCTCTACAATCGTAGATTCTTCTTTGGAAAGAGAAAGGCTGTCCGCCATTCGTCCAGCTAAATGTGAAACCCCAAGAGAATGTTCAAAACGAGTATGATGAGCACCAGGAAAAACCAAATGAGCAAGACCTAATTGTTTGATATGACTTAGTTTATTGAACTCAGGAGTTGAAAGTAAATCTTCTCTAACACCATCAATCGAAAATGACCCATGTATAGTGTCATTGATGACTCTCATTGATACTTGCCCGTGCAAACACAGAAATGAACCCTACTATCCTCTTGTTGATTCTAACCCTGTTGACTCCATCCTTGTTGGGAGTATGTATTTGGATCAGCCTGCTGCTGAATTTGCTGTCCTTGAGCTTGTTGATGAGCCCACCACTCTGCTTGCTGAGCAACTCTCATCTCTTCTTCGAGACGATAGCGCTTATCTCCAATACGATCGAATAACAAAGCAGTTTGTCCAGCATCAATCTTGCCTTTTTCAGACATTGTCTCAACCTCTTTCTCAACTTCAAGAATTCCCTCATATCCTTCAGCATTATCTACTGAGTTCCTTAGCCGTTCAAAATTACTTCTTCTACCAGTAGATGATCTCCAAACCAATATTGACATCAATGCTCCAATTGATATTATGACTAAAATACCAATTGAGACTCCTGTTTGAACGGCAGGATCTAATGTAGAAATCTGTTGTAACTGGTCAGGAATATTATCTCCATTTTCATCTAATGGTACATCATTAGCATCAAATGGATCGGTTCCAACATTAATTTCATCAAATGTAGTAAAACCATCATTATCATCATCTGGATCAACCATATCGGCCCATCCATCTCCATCAAAATCGGGACACCCTTTTGTAAATCGAGTTGAATTTCCTGCTACTAATGGACAATCATCACTTTGTACAAAGCCTTGCTGATCAGCCCATCCATCACCATCAGTATCTGACCATAGGGAGGCATCATTTGCCCACCCACCTGGAACACTAGAATTTCCATCAATAATGTCTGCAAAACCATCTCCATCAGAATCTAAACATCCAACTAATCCATTTTCTGTAGATTCTCCATATTCGTCTGGGCAACTATCAGGATTGGTTCCATTTGGATTATCTCCCAAACCATCGGCATCAGAATCTGCCCATTGACTTGGATCTGTGGGGAATGTATCGCCGGTATCCGACCAACCATCTCCATCTCGATCAGGACAGGCTATTCTATCCTCAGTTGATGTACCCCATTCGGTGGGACAATCATCAACTAACCCAGATTCGGCTACATCTGGAATCCCATCTTCATCACTATCTGGACAACCATTTGACGATTGACCAAAATCTACGGGGCAATCATCACCATCGTTAGAAATTCCGTCTCCGTCATTGTCAGGACATCCTATTTGATCAATGGAAGAAGTTCCTTGACGAGTTGGGCAGTCATCTGAATCAGGGAAGCCAGGAGAATCTCCAAAGCCATCACCGTCTGAATCCGCATTCTGATTAGGATTATCTGGCATTGCATCAGAAATGTCTGACCACCCATCACCATCTGAATCCACACAGCCTATACGATCTCTAAATGAGTTACCTGGGGTGTCAGGGCAATCATCAAAAGGTCCAATAGAATCACCAAGTTCAATATCTTCATAACCATCATTATCTCTATCCAAAGGACTAGGATCTGGCAAGTAGGCTCCTTCAATCCACATTCCTGGCCAATGAGACATTCGTGACGAATTCCAAGATGAAACGCGCCAATTATCCCCCATCCCATCGCCATCTGTATCATTCCATTGGGACGGTTTATTGAAGAAATCATCAGCGAGATCAGACCAACCATCACCATCTAAATCAGTACATCCAAAGGAATCCTTAGTCGAAGTACCCCAGACATTTGGGCAATCATCTGGAGCTTCTCCGTCAGTATTATCCCCAAATCCATCTGAATCTGTATCTTCCCATTGAGAAGAATTACCCAAGAATGCATCATTAGAATCTGATTGACCATCTCCATCTTCATCAGGACAACCGAATACATCTCTTGTGCTTAGACCATAGGCGACAGGGCAAAAATCAGGAGTTGTAGCCCCATCTCGATAAACGCCGATTCCACCGAATCTAGAAGCATTCCAAGATGGTTCCCCCCAATTATCCCCAAAACCATCACCATCAAAATCTGACCACTGGGTAGAATCGATAGGAAATCTGTCAGTTCGATCTCCTACTTTATCACCATCAGAGTCGATACCATGAACAACTAAAGCAAAATCATTAGATCCACTATGAGAAAGGGTTGAACCATCAATAGATAATGAGGTAGGGTAATTGAAACCAAAGTAGGTTTCATTTCCAAGAATCGCTGCTCCATACCCTGAATCTCCAGAGGTGGAACCATATCCTTTGACCCAATTCCATGTACCTGATGACGAAAGTGTCGCCGCAAATACATCATTCGATCCTGTACTTGAAACGCCATATGGTCCAAAAACTGCTGTGCTGTAATAATACCCTGTAACTGCTATTTCACCTGAATCCCATTCAGTAGAAACTTCGTAACAATAATCGGTACTGCTACCTCCTCCCTTATCGTACCAGTTCCAATTGCCTGTTGGAGAGATTTGGGCCACAAACATATCCCAACTGTTACTATTGGCTTGCAATTGATTTCCAGAAAATTCTGAATAGGCATAAAATCGGCCACAAACAGTAGCATTACCGCCTGAATCTACACTGATTCCTTCTGGGTACGTCTCATAGGAACTATATCCAAATTCCTCTGCCCAAGAATGACTACCAGAAGAAGAATATTGAGCGATAAAACCCCAATAGTCATATCCACGATTTCCATTATTCAATGTAATTCCTGGAAACTCAACATTGTACGAGAATTCTCCAGTAACATATACACGTTCTTGACCGTCAACAGCTACTGATCTTCCTCTCTCATAGTAACTGCCGCCAATCCTTTCAACCCAACGCCAATTTCCTTGAGAATCAAGACTAGCTAGAAAACCATCAGAGTAACAACTACCGCATGTAATTGAACCAGCAGATCCAAAATTTAGTGTTCCAGACGACCAATAACCAGTGACGTATACATTCCCAGATTCTGCTAAAGCCACTCCATGAGCATAATCACTGCTACTTGCCCCCACAGACTCTGACCAAATCCAATTTCCAGTGGTGTCCAATAAGGCTACAAAAACATCGTAAGAACCACTCGAAGAATGAGAATCACTACCGAATTGAATTGAACCATAATAAATCCCCGTAATACTAACGTTTCCACCCTTGTCCACATCTATATCATAACAATAATCTGAACTAGTTGAACCTGCAGTTTTTACCCATAACCATTCTCCAGTTACTGACAACTTAGCGACGAAGATATCTGCAGAATTACTACTAGAAGCCGGAGTAGAAATTTCTCCCAAGTTCATAGTTTGATGATAATATCCACACACGTATACATTTCCAAAATCATCTACATCAATCCCTTGGATATTATCTGAACCGGTACCACCTGCATTCTCAAACCAAAGTAATTGGGATGAACTTGCTTTAGAAATATATTCAGGACCAATTTTCTCCTCATCGAACTGAATGATGCCTTCATAATCTAAAGAGTAGACCAATATCGGAGTGAGAAATAAAATCACTAGTACTACACTCAAACGCCGCTTCATAGACATCGAGGGAAAACACAGGATTTAGGTGATTCGGATATAAAATCCAAGTGTTTCAAGAGAATGGATGTCTTACAAGATATCTTTCCATGCGTTCTGTAAGTCTCTCAGATGCATCTGAACGAGATGCTAGTAACCGAATTTGCTCAACCATTAGAGCATGTTCATCAGATTGGAGACGAAGAACTCGTCTTAGAACATCTAACATTGCCATCTCATCATCTGTAATTACTTCATCATCCAATGCAGTAATCAACACATTCTGGTACATTGCAAGATCTCCTAACTTTCGATTTGTATGCCCCTCAACATCTGTATCAGTAAATGGAGACATCATGTCGCCTCTAGCTATCGCAAAACAATCTTGCGCACTACCCGAATCTAGGCCCATAACCGATTCAATCACTTTCAACATTGCAGACTCATCATCGGTAACAATATCATCTGCTAAAGCAACCTGGACTGTTCTCATCAAAATGTATAGCCCTCTACTTCCGCCCTTACTATCCATGTATCGGGGTAACATCTCAACTATATGGCCAAATCGCCTTGAAGGTGAAAAATTATTCAACTAATCAATAATTATCAACGATAGGGTTGAAATCAAGAACCATCAACAGACTAACATGGATTCCAAAATGTCTTCTTTGAAAGGAGGTGATGAAACTTCAAAAAATCTTCTTGGATTTGTGGCCCCTTGGAAAGATACTTCTGGAAATATACTAACTCCTATAGAGATTATTCAAACCAGAAAATTTACTATTTTCTATCTCGCAGTAGTTTGGTTTTATGTCTTACTAATCGATGAAGCCATAGAAGGAAATGGGTTTTACAATCTCAGATTAATAAGTGAAGATATTGCTAGAATGGACCCAAATGAATTAACATCTAATCCTCTAATTTTCCTTCTGTCATTATTAATATCGCCATTTGCACATTGGGACACAGTGCACGCAATGTATGTTACCGCGGGAATAATGTTCTTTTTACAATCTTTTGAGGCACATAATAATTGGAAAAGTGCTGCAATAATTTTCATTGGAACTAGTGCATTAACATCTATTCTTATGGCGATTTTTTACAATGTTGGTTTTTCAACTAATCCAGATATTGAATTATTTTCTTACGTCATGAGTAGATCATTTCGAGGTGGATCAATAGGAATGTTTGGGGCTTTAGGAGCGCTTGCTTATCATGCTAAGAAACCACAATTTCCTTTGATACTTGTTTTCTTATTTGAAGTTTGGAATTACAATAGTTACGGCACAGATGCTGCCATTTCAATTGGCCATGCAAGTTCAACGTTAATTGGACTACTCATTTGGAGATTTTGGAACCAAAAGGGAGAGAAGTATGACGATTCTGGATGAAATAAAATTGTAATACAAATGTATTGCAATTGAAATACAACTATATACTGTAAGCGACCCCATGAGGACGGAGGTCGCGGAGAATGTCCAATATCAGCCCAATGGTCCAGTGCAGAATCCCCGAGGACCATTTGATGGCCTTGGACCAAATGGTTGGACTAGATGGGATGAGGAACAGATCAGATGTCATTAGACAAGCTGTTCGCCAATTAATTGAAGCATCTCCTTCAAGGGCAGTTGGAGGGACTATTTCTGTAGATCTAGGAATGGACCTCACAGACAAAATCGAAATGTTCTGTAGCATCCACGGAGATTCCCCTGATCAAGTTACAAGAGCAGCATTACGAACTCACATGAAAGCAGAAATGGTGGCTTCAGATGACCTTCAAACCGTGCTAGAAACACGGCATCAACAACTGGCAAATCGCCTGAGACAAAGAGAGGATCACACACCTTAACGGGGGGCAAAAGGACATGGTAGGGGATGGGAACTCAACCAATGCAGGGGGGCGTCAAAACCCCCCTGCTACCAATGTCTTTCTACCTTTGAAGTTAAGAAGTGCTCTAAGAAATACAATGCTTGCAAAATGTACCAAATCTAACCCAGTTAGAGAATTACTTCAACAAAACCTAGACCCGATTAGAGATAGAGCAGTAGTCTCTTCCACCATTTTCACCACACACCCCCCCGCTTACGCGGGGACCCCCTTCAATCAACGAAATTTTGACAAACTCAGAGAAAGAGCTTTGCAAGTTCAAAGAAATGTATGATCACCCACACACCGCCCCGATTTCCGGGGCAACCTAATTGATTCTGCTGTAAAGCAACTCACCTAATCTTCTTGAGGGGCCGAGTTTGAGTAAGAGGTATGGCCGCAGAAGAATTTGAGTTCGTGGCCCACGAAAATCTTCGCGAAGGACAAACAAAAATGATAGAAGATGGAAATAAAGTACTCAAAAATAATGGATTTCTATTTGCAGCGGCCCCAACTGGAATTGGAAAAACGGCTGCTGCCCTCTCAGCATCCCTATCTGCGGCAAAAAATCATCCTGATGGACAAAAAAAGGTATTATTTCTTACTGGAAGACAAAGTCAACATAGAATTGTTGTAGATTCAGTAAGAAAAATTAATCAAAAAATCAATTCTAACGAACCAATAAAATTAGTAGATATGATTGGACGCGAGTCTATGTGTATCGAAGTAGATCGAATTTCTGGAAAGTGTAATTGCGAATCAGATGTTCCAGAAGATATGAAAACATTAGGCAGGAATAATCTTCGTAATTTTATCTTAAATGAACCAAAACATGTTGACGAGGTCATTGAATTAAGTAGAAAAAGAGGTATCTGTGCTTGGTCTACTGCACGATCTTCTGTGAAAGATTCAGATGTAATAGTATGTGATTATAATCACGTATTTGTAGAGAGTATAAGAGAAGCATCTCTACCTTCTATGGGCATTGAAATTGAAGAGACAATTATTGTAGTAGATGAAGCACATAATTTACCAAATCGAATTCGGATGGGACTAGAAAGAACATTAACAAACAAAGTCATTAGAGATGCTTTCAATGAAATGGAGGAACATAAAGAATTTTTAGACAATCATGTGGCAAAGATTTTGGGGGAAAATCAAACCGATGAAATCCACTATAATGATTTAGAAAATGCTAGGAAATCTGAAGCAGCATTATCAAGAATTAGGACCAGTATAGGAACATACCTTGTAGAACTAAAAAAAATGCTAGGAACTCAAGATGAAATGATGACTCCCCCTACAGAATTATTAGATATTTTTGAAAACTCGTTACTCGAGACAATCGACGAACCGATTACTCTACGAGAATTTATCAAAACCTTGAAACAAGTCCAGGTAGATTTTGATGAAGAATTGGACGATGAGCAGGACCTTGCATGCTATCGATTAGCCGAAATTCTATCCATATTAAATGAAAGACGTGGAGAGAAGGCACTAGCTACAGTTTTCGATCTTCTTGGGATTAAGGAAGAGGGTAGAATTACAACGTATTTACTAGACCCTGGGGTAGTTTCCCAATCTATTTTTTCTAGATGTTCGGGGGCCATACTAATGTCAGGAACATTATTCCCACCTTCTATGTATGGAGAAATCCTGCGAGTTCCGAACAATAGAGACGTAATCTATGAAGAATATTCTAGCCCGTTTGAAAATGATCGAAGACCAGTTTTGATTGCAACTGACGTAACAACAAAATATTCGAACAGAAGTGTAGAAAATACTAGACTAATACGGGAACACATACACAGTATACTAAGACAAACACCTGGACATGTTGCAGTTTTCTTACCATCTTACGACTTACTGGACGACATCATCAATGAGGGGTCTTGGCCAGGCAGAAGAGTCATTGTTGAAGAAAGAAATTGGACTAAATTTCAAGTTGAAAATGCATTAATTCAACTCAAAAAATCAAGAGATTCAGGCCAAAGATGTATTCTTGCCGGAGTGTATAATGCTCGTTTATCAGAAGGTATTGATTATGATGAAAATATCTTAGATGCAGTAGTCTGTATTGGGATCCCAATGGCTAGACCAACAGCCTCAAATCAAGCTTTGAAGGATTACGTTTCTGAAAGATTCGGAGAAAGAAATGCATGGAAATATTCTGCTGCTCAACCGGCTATTAATTCAATTCTACAAGCAATGGGTAGACCAATAAGAAAAGCAGAAGATAGAGCTATAGTAGTCATACTTGATCGTAGAGTAGGAGATAGAGGGTACAGAAGTTGCCTGCCTAGAAACCTAAAAATGTTCGAAACCGTTGACTCAGGCTCTACTGAACGTCTTGTGAGGAGGTTCTTTTCTCGTCATCCAGAACCGGCCAGACATAGTGAATGACTGCGAGGGTTGATGACTGTGCAGCACTTGGGCAAGTCAATGTCCGACATACGCTGGCACTCAATTGAGATAGAGAGCAATGATGAGAATCAAGAAATTGGTCATAGCCTAGATGCTACAGCTTCGGAACTACATTCTCATTTTATTTCCAAAACTAGTTCAGATTCTCCTGCAATGAATTCTCATGAACAGTTCTTACAGGGAGCAAGTGAAGTAGTCGAACGTACCAGACAAGCTGATGCTCAACTATTTGCTCAGAATCTGCTAGGTGCTTCTTTAGATGCCGTCGCCTTAATTGATGGAGTTTCTATCATGACCTTAGGTATCCCTTCTGATTGTATAGAGGTCAAGGTAGGTATTCATTCAGGAACCTCATATCTACGAATAGATCGAGAAGGTTTGGAACCAGTGGTAACTGCTTTGCCAAGTGGGAGAGATATTCTGAGTGCATCTCACTCCAAAGGCAGATTAGAAATACGCTTATCTGAATAATCATCTAGCAGGAATCTCAGCCATATTCTGAATTTCAGAAACCACATTTGATAGTGCTTCTTGAGCAGCAGCTTTGTGAGAATCACCCATCTCATGAGAGGAGTAACGAGCCTCTTCAAAGACTTGATCAAGTGCTTCCAAAGCTGATTCACGAATAGGTAGTGCCTGTCTAATTGCCATCTCAAATTCACGTACAGTTTCGAAATCTCTCCTCAGGAATCCGTTCTGCATTAATACAAGACATAGATCTTCGTAACAATTGAAAATTGCTTCTCTAATCTCATCTCCTGCTGCTAGTAATTCCGCAGTATATGTGAAGATGTCTTGTATTTCTTCAATTGTACTTTGCTTCCTTCTCATTTGAATTACTGCACCTGCTGCTGCAAGTAAAATTATGGCGATGATTGCAATAGAACTTGGACTTAACATTGAATTGGATTCAGCAACTTGAACATATGACAAGTCCACAACTAGATTCAATAAATCACCACGATCATCGGGAGCAATCAATGGAGATGTTGTGTTTAGACGAATCTCGAATGAGCCCCAGTGAGCAGTATCTGAAAATGTAGGTAGAGGTTCTAGACTGAAGAATGTATACTCAAATATTCCATTTTCATCAGACAATTTACCAAACTGGAAAATCTCAGAAGTTTGATTAAACAATAAAGCAGTCATTGAAACATTTGCAATTCTCTCACCAGTATCGGTGGCTGTAACCGTAATTGTTCCAATGATTTCACGTGAATCAAGGCCTACTTCAACAGATGAAGCAGTAAACGATGCAGGGACCATCAAGAAGGCATCAATTCCAACCTTCTCTGCCTCATTAAAGAATCTAGGACTATCTTGAGCCATTCTTACAGTAAATTCTAGATCACCTTGCATAGGAGATCTTCCAATTAATGAAATTTTGAATTGCCCAGTAGCATTATCCCATGTGACAATGGCATCAGATTCAACAGCTCCAGCCCAAATCAAGGAAATATCTGAATTTATGACACTATTTCCTGTTCCTCCTATCTCTACAATCCGACCCGTAATCTCAATTGGATGAGACTGGTTAGAACGGATATTGTTATCAGATACATCAAGAATTTCAATAGTCACATCAGACCAAGTATATGCTGTAGCATTTGCTTCAGATCCTATAAATTGATCATTCCCATCATAAGAAACTCGTATTGTATGCAAACCGCGTTCATATGACACTAATACTGGGATTTGAGCTGAAAATGCTCCGCTAGAATCTGTCGTTACAGTAGTTAGAATGGTACCATCTACTTCTATTGTAATAATTGCACCTTCGATTGGAATCCTCGGACTTGTATCTCCATCAACCAGAATACCTGAAAGATTCCAAGTCTCTCCTCTTGTAGCTACTCCACCTTCATCAACTACGAGATTAGTAATCTCTGCATTATGCTTAATGACAATACTAGTGTTTGATTCTCCCCCTAAGTAAAATCCTTGAGGCTCTGAATAAGCTACAATTTCGTGAACTCCAATAGAGAAAGCCGGCCCTACTATCCAATCTAATGACCATGAACCATCAACTTCAGTGGTAGCAGAACCAATGATGCTATTGTCCACTCGTATAGTAACAATATGACCGGGAACCCAATTATCAGGGATGTTATCTCTTATTGTTCCAGTGATTATTACAGTATCACCAACCGCTGCAGTATCAATTGCATCAACAGTTACTACTATTGGAGCATATACATCAAAAGTAGTTGTTGCATTTGATGGAAGATAAAGCGGAGCTCCTGCAAATCGAACCTCAACATTTTGAGTACCTAAAGGCATGTCACTAGGCACAGGATACAATATCGAAACAACACCTTCATCATCAGAAGTCACATTTGTCAAGAACTGACCATTCATCCAAACACTAAGTGTCATATCTGGAATTGGTCGCTCAACAATATCAACAAGAACGCCTGTAAGATCAAGAAGTTCTTCACGAGTTACATCGGTATTTCCGCCGAATAAACGTATTTCTGTTGGCACAGATACTTCGAATCCTAAGGTATCAGTTGATTCTAGATAATACTCTGGATTTAGAGAATCACCTTGACCCATAGGATCTACCCAAAGGAAACCTCCGAGGAAGAACGCTGTCGCATTATGAGGCCCAGGAGTTGTTTCTAATGGTAATGTGTAAGAAATCGACCACTCCCCACTAATCGGGTCGGACTGAACTATTGTACCAGAACCAGTGTCTTCTCCATCAATAGCGAGATGAATTATACCACCGACTGCCTCTCCTGTTTCATTCAACAACGAAGAACCGTGTTCATCTAGTAATGTACCGTTTACAATGATTGTTTGACCTGCGATTAAATCACCTTCAATAGAGTCAATTGTAAGAATGGTTGGTGCTAGTATTACCACACGAGTGAATGTAGAATCACCTAGAACACCTGTAGTCCCTGGAATCCCATCATGTGTAGCGTTAATGGTCAAAGGACCTGCGACCCAAGTGCTTGGAACACTAAAGTTTCCAATTGCTATTCCATTTTCATCAGTAAAAATTTCAAAAGATGTCAAACCATTTATTGAGATATTAATTGAAGCATTTTCGACAGGAGCGCCTGCGTTATCTAATAGAGATAGAGCAACAGTGATATTATCTCCTCTAATCGTTCTCCGATCTGGATCTAAATCAAGAGGATCACTGAAATCAAGCACAGTGTAACCACGGCTATCAAAGACAGTTCCATCTGTAGAGCCAAGGAAATAGTTCACTCCAGGAGTATATGTTGCATTAACAGTGTGATTCCCTCTTGGAAAATCTTGATCGAGGGTGATACTTGCAGTCCAATTTCCATCATAAACTGTTCCATTAACTACAGTAAATGAGTCAGTAAAACCATCAATAGTGAACCCGAGAACCGGAAGAAGATTATTGCCATTTCTATCTATTATTCCAGAACCATTCTCTGAAGTCAGTGTACCTGAAACATTGAATGTATCACCTGCTACTGGATTTGCAGAAATTGAATCAACTACTAGAATTGTAATCGTTCTAACAGTTACAGTACTGAAGGTTCGATTGCTACCAATTAAGGTGAAATTACCTGAATAGTCTAGTTGAATATTAATCATGCCCAACGGGTGAGAACTAGGAATTGTGAAATTGAATCTTACTACCCCTGTATCATTAGTAATCTCATCAGCGAGAGTTGTTTCGTGGAATGTAGCTTAAATTGTCTGATTAGATAGAAGTCTATCTTGATCGGATTCCTCAACCAAAGTAGCTCCAAAGTCGATAGAGTCGCCTCGATTAACAATAACAGGTATTAA
>MDSX01062672.1_pt1 | contig 12924 bp, 6 predicted proteins | sample 811141 | NCBI WGS metagenome assembly MDSX01 (sample SAMN05326642, study PRJNA326480) | marine metagenome | isolation source: seawater | place: Atlantic Ocean: South East | collected 2010
CTCCTTTTAATATATCTCTTTGTAAGAATGCACTACCAGTTGCAGGGATTTCATCTACAGTATTAAATGCATTCATAAATGTACTTACTCCAGCATCAACAGCAGCTTTAAATGGGGGCAGTATTGTATTAAATAATGTATATTCATTTGTGTCCGCTGTATTATAATCTCTTCCAGCTTCTGCAAATCCATAAGAGGCAAAATGCTTTGCACATGCTGCAATGGTATTTACAGCAGAAAGATCATCACCTTGAAAACCTTTAACTCTTGCTTTAGCTATTAAACTTCCAAGAAATGGGTCCTCTCCTGCTCCTTCCATAACTCTACCCCATCTCGCATCTCTAGATATGTCAACCATTGGGGCAAAAGTCCAATTTAATCCTGAAGCCGATGCTTCAATTGCAGCAACTCTTGCTGATTTTTCTATAGCTTCTAAATCCCAACTTGCAGATTCAGCAAGTGGAATAGGACTTATTGTTTGATAGCCATGAATAACATCAAATGCAAAAATTAAAGGGATACCTAGCCTAGTCTCTTCAACAGCAATCTTTTGAAGTGCTCTAACCTTGTCAACTCCAGTTACATTTAACATAGAACCAACTAGACCATTTTTTAAATGTCTATATCTATTCTTTTGCCATTCACCATCAGGAAGAGGGCCTGTTGCATCCCAAAAGCCATTATACTGATTCATCTGACCAATCTTTTCATCTAATGTCATTTCAGATAATAGATTGTCAATAAAAATTTCTTTTTCTGATTTATTAGTACATGAAAAAACAATGCTAATAAATAATAGTAAGCTAAAAATTCTTCTCATAATTATAAAAATATACTTAGGGTTATTGGTAAACACGAATATAATCAACTTCCATAGTTGATTCTACAAAATTAGGATCAATATCAAACCAACTGCCGCCCATAGCAACATTTAAAATAAAAAATGCTGGAGCGTCAAATGGCCAATTAGTTTCAGTTTTTGGTGAAGGATTATAGGTGTAAAAAATGTTATCATCTACAAAAAACTCTATTTTCTCAGGAGTCCAATTAATTGAGTAAACATGAAATTGAGTTGAATAATCACTAATTATTGTCTCTCCTTTTGTCCAAGTATCCCCAAAACTATCAGGAGTATGTATTGCTCCTGAAATTACCGTTGGATTATGACCCCAATGCTCCATAATATCGACCTCACCACATGCAGGCCATCCTACACTTTGATGATTAGCTCCTAACATCCACAATGCAGGCCAAGTTCCTGCTCCTGTAGGCAGTTTTGCTCTAATATCTACACGGCCATATTGAAGCTCATATCTGTCTCTAGAAATAATTCTAGCAGATGTATAATTACTTCCATTATATGATTCTGCTTTTGCCGTTATCTTTAAAACACCATTTTCAACTTTTACATTTTCTGCTCTATCTGTGTAATATTGTGACTCACCATTTCCCCAACCACATAAATCTGGACATCCTGTTCCAATTTCGTATATCCAATTTTCAGTATTAGGAGAACCATCTACATCAAATTCTTCTGACCATGTTGCTACTGGATCAGCCTCTTCAACATAAACTGTTACAGACTCAGAAATATTTACAGAATCTCCAGTAGATGAATAAGCGTATACATATATCGTATAAGTATTAATTCCGGGATTAGTATAAGTGTATTCGTAATTTCCTGAGGAGCTTTCTATCTCTGCTCCACTACCAAATCTATATCCATATGTAATTGCATCATCTGCCGTTGCACTACATTGAATTATTCCACTACCATCTCCATTTGGATTATCAGAATCACTTCCTGAAATAGTGACAGTAAGAGTTAAATTTGAAGGGAAAATATGTTCAACTGGTGGTGCTACAGTAGGGTCATCCTTTGAAGAGCATGAAATAAAAAATATAAATACAAATATATAATTGATAATATTTCTCATATTATTAAACAAGGTGCAAATATAAAAATTTATGGTTGATTTGTAATTTTAATATACCACATATTGTTATCATACCCAACAGTCTTAACATAGATGCTATTTGAATCCCAACTAAGAATTTCATAGCTTAATCCTCCACCAACATAAAACCCTAAAAATCCATTTCCTGTAAAATTGATGTGTAATACATCTCCAGGAGCAGAGATAAACCAGTTAGCAGTAAAATCGTCAATTGGATAGAAGGTAATTTCATCATTATCATTTGGAGTTAATCCTTGATCACCAGTAAAATCAGCAAATAAGGGAGGTGCTTTTCCAAATATTGCTCCATTTGAAGCTACACTAAAATCTCCAGTTCCTGTAAGGTTATTAATTGGTGCAAATGTATAATTATCATCAAACATAGCTGTTTCAGAATGAGTATATGCAGGTGCTGAATACCAACTATCAGTTTCGCCATCAATAGGTCCAACCCCTAAATAACCAGATTCTTCAGCCTTAACTCTCCAAGTACCTGTGGTAAGCGCACTAACTAATTCAGCTGGAGGTTCAAATGTGACTAAAACATCTACAGAAACATATCCAGTGATCATTGTTCCTGCAACTCCATAAGCTCTTACTTCCACAGTGTAAGTGTTTAGCCCTAGGCTTGAAAAATACATTTCGAATTCACCGCTTGGTCTTAAATAATCACTACCATTAACAATAAAATCATAAGTTATTCCTCTATCAGCTGTAGCAGTAAAATTTACTTGCCCACTACCATCACCATAAGGGTTTTCTGAATCCGCACCAATAATATCTGCTGATATAACAAGGTTTTCTGGCGGAATAATATCGCCTAATTCATAATCCTCACTTTCACAAGAAAATATAAAAAGTGAAAAGATTAATAATAAATATTTTATTTTATTCATAATTTATGTTTTATAATTAATACCCAGGGTTTTGAGTTAATCCTGAAATATCTATTTCTTGTTGTGGAATTGGGAAGACCTCATGTTTTCCTTCTACAAATCCTGTAATCTTTATTGGGGCTTGTCCTGTTCTAACTAAATCAAAAAATCTATGGCCTTCCATAGATAATTCAAATTTTCTTTCCTCCCAAATAGCTTCAGTTAATGCTGAACCTGTTAAGCCTTCTATCAAATATTCAGGCTCAGTTTCAAAAGCTCTCATTCTGACCTGATTTAAATAATCTCTAGCTATTTCATCATTTAATCCTCCTCTATTATATGCTTCTGCAGCCATTAAAAGAACATCTGCATACCTAATTGCTCTATAATTTGTTAAGTAGTTTAATTCTGTTTGTGCTCCAGATTCACCAGCTCTTGGAATATATTTATTATTATAATATCCTGTATGCTCATATCCTTCCGTGTATGATGCCCCTGTAGAAGCAGCAAAGGCTACCATATCTAATACTGTTGCATTTTTCCTTGTATCATCATCCTCAAATGAATTGTAAAATTCTTCAGTTGGAACATTAAAGCTCCAGCCTTGAGCATAAGTAGGTCCACTCCATCCTCTAGGTCCAGTGTGGATAATACCAAAGTTTCCTTCACTACATTGTGGACATCCCCAATCCCACCAATTTGATGTATTGGTGTATTGAATCTCAAAAATAGATTCAGGTCCATTCTCACCAAGTCTTAAAAATTGATTTCCATAATCTTGAACAAGAGAATAAATTCCAATTACATTATCAAAGGCAGCAGCAGCTTCACTAAACTTGTCTTGATATAATAATACCTTTCCAAGTAGGGAATAGGCAGTGTATTTATTTACTCTTCCAATTTGTCCTTGAGAGTTAGGCAAGTTGTCTACTGCATTTTGTAAGTCTATTTCTATTTGATTATAAACCTCTTCTTTTGGTACACGAACAAGCGTACCAGAATCTCCTGCACTTAACCTTCTTTCAATAAATAATGGCACATCTCCAAAGAATTTGACTAATTGAAAATAATAATATGCTCTAAGAAAATATACTTCAGCATATAACGCGTCTTTGTTTCCAAACTCAATTAAATCTTTATTTTCATGCATATAATTTGCTCTGTTTACACCCTCATATAACCATTGCCATATACTTTTTAAATTGTCATTAGCTGGATAATGAGTATAATCATCAATCTGCTGTAATCCAATTACATCAGTAGCGCTTTCTCCACCACATAATGAGTTGTCAGATGCAATATCTCCAATTAAAACATTTAAATAAAGCCATTGCAATGGATCGTAAGTTCCGATTAATGCAGCCTCATAATCACTTTCTGATTGAAAATAAACATCTGCAGTAATTTGATATCCTTCAATTGCTTCATAGTCAACATGATCTGCACAAGTATATGCAAACAATGACAGATATATTAATAATATTTTACTTAAACTTTTCATATTCTATATATTTTAAAATTTAATATTTAATCCTAAAGACCACATTCTTGGCTGAGGATATGTTCCCCTATCAATTCCCGTATCCAGTACTCCTCCTGCTGATATTTCAGGATCATACCCTGAATAATTAGTTAATGTTAGAGCATTTTTAACTTGGAAATACGCCCTAATTTCATTTGTCCCTATAATATTATTTACAGATTCTGGAAAGCTATATCCAAGCTGAATGTTTTTTATTCTTAAATAACTTCCATCTTCTATATATCTGTCTGATGCTCTTCTATTGTTATTAGAATCTACAAAGGTTACGCGTGGTTCTTCAAAACTTGTTCCAGGTCCAGTCCATCTATCCAAGGTAGATGCAAATCTGTTAGTGTAATTTAAATTTCTTTCATAAGCTCTATATATATCATTTCCAACAGAGGCATATGTAAAGACACTTAAATCAAAATCTGAGTATGCAAGATTAATATTCCATCCTAACGTAAAATCAGGAAATGGATCACCTATTTTTGTTCTATCACTATCATTTATTATTCCATCATTATTTACATCTACAAATCTTATATCACCAGGAGCAGCACCACTTTGGGTTGCATGATTATTTATTTCATCCTGAGATTGAAAAATTCCGTTAGTGGCATATCCGTAAAAATATCCTGGAGTAAATCCTTCTTCAAATCTTACAATACTTGTATATGGAATACCATAACCTGCTCCCCATATATATCTATCACCATTATTTATTTCTAAAACCTTATTTTCTGATGTTGTAAAATTAAGGTTAGATGAAATCTCTAATCCACCTATAGATGTATTAAGAGAAATTCTTGCATCAATACCACTACTTTCTGTTTTTCCAATATTGGTAGTAGGATAATAAGGTGTTCCTAAATACAAGGATAGATTTGGGCTAAACAATAGGTCATCAACAGTCTTTTTAAAATAATCAACTGAAAGACCTAATTTATTATTAAACATTCTAGTGTCTAAACCTATATTTGCTTGAATTTGATTTTCCCATGAAACATCATCATTTGGAATTGAACCCAACGCTGAGCCATTTACTATTGTGCCGTTGAATGTATAGCTAGGAAAAGTAGAAATTAAAGAAAATTGGGGGTTTATATTATCATTTCCTAATGATCCATAACTTGCTCTAAATTTCATATAATCCAATGGTAATGAATCAAAGAAATCTTCTTTTGATATTACCCAACCAAAAGATGCTGAAGGGAAAAATGCAAATTTATTATTAGCTCCAAATGAAGTTGATCCATCTACCCTACCAGTAAATGAAGCATAATATTTTTCATTAAAATCGTATAAAACTCTTCCAAAGTAGGAAAGATTTCTGCTAACATATTGCCAAGATCCAGATGTTTGCTGCTCAGCATTTCCCATAGCTGAACTAATATCAGCATATGACCATGAATTAAATGGAATATCTTCATTATATGCAGTAATGTTATCTCCTTTGTTTTCTCCAATAGAAAATCCTAGTACTGTTTGGAAATTATGCTGTTCATTTACATTAAAATCATAATTAGCATAAAGCTCATAAGTATAATTAAAGTAATTGGTATAAGATTCAGAAACTCTATTGTGAGTTGAAGTTACATTCCCTTCTCCATCAATAGTAACTATAGGAGTTAAGTCTGAGTTTGCATTGGTAGCATTATGACCTACTCCATAATAAACAAAAGGACTAAAGTTTTTGCTGTAAATATCAACATAGGTATAACCTAATCTTGAAGTTACTTTTAAATCACTCATTAATTCATATTGCAATTCAATTTTTCCGCTTAATTTATTTGTATTGTTTTCATTATATGTGTTTGCAATCTGCGCAAGAGGATTTACAATTTCTTGAGTAATTGTTTCACTTATACCGTAATTACCATTCTGGTCAAAAGCGGAAACAGTAGGATCAAAATTTAATGCATTCGAAAGCACACTATTAATTCCATTCTCAGTCAAATATTCTGCCTTAATATTAGTATAATTTGTATTAACTAATAATCTAGTTTTTTCGTTTAAATCGGTATCTAAATTTGTAGTGAAGTTTGTTCTATCAAAATAAGAATGGTGACCTCCTCCTACGACACCGTCCTGAGCTAAATATGCAGCTGACACATAATAGGAAGTATTTTGACTTCCTCCTGAGGCAGTAATTGAATGGTTAATTATTGGAGCTTCTACTAAAACCTGGTTTTGCCAGTCAGTCCCTAAACCAAAAGAGTTTATATCAGAAAAAATTATCCCTTCACCAGCAGCTACACTAGCCTCATTTAAAATGGCAGCATATTCAGTAGCATTTAAAACATCAATTGTTTTTGCTACCTGCTGAGTCCCTACTGAAGTATTAAAAGTAAAAGAAGTTTTGCTATTTTTTTTACCAGATTTAGTAGTAATTACTATAACTCCACTACCACCTTTGACTCCATAAATAGAAGCAAGAGCTGCATCCTTTAAGACATTAACTGATTGAATGTCATTTGGATTTAAAGAATTCAAATCATCTATCACCGCTGATACACCATCGATAACAACCAATGGATCATTACCCGCATAAGAAGTAATACCTCTAATTAAAACAGTTGGTTTTGAGCCTGGAGATCCACTTGAAATAATATTGATTCCCGATGCTTGACCCTGTAAAGCGTCTTCAACTCTAACAGGTGAAGAAGCTTCAATTGCCTCATTAGAAACTGTAGAGACAGCACCAGAAATATCACTTAATTTTTGTGTTCCATAGCCTATAACTATTACTTCATCTAATTCGCTTAAGTCAGTCTCCATTAAGATTATCAAGTTACTTTCTTCGCCAATAGATCTACTTAAAGTCTTATAGCCAACATAAGTGAAAATTAAGTTAGCATCAACTTCTACTCCAGATAGATTAAAATTCCCATCGAAATCTGTTACTGCTCCTTTATTTAAACCCTCTACAGCAATATTTACACCAACTAAAGGAAGTCCAGATTCAGCATCAGATACATTTCCATTAATATTTTGGGCATAAATACTACTTACCATAGTGGTGAGCGAAAAGAGTATAATATAAATTAACTTTTTCATACAATTTATTTTTTAATTGTTATAAATATACTATGCAAGCATAGTATATTTTAGAGTGTTAAATATAATATTTTTTTTGTTAAGAATGTATAAAAATAAAAAAGCTCCCCATCTGGAAAGCTCTTCATTTGATTTAAGAAAACTCATATTAATTAAATACAAGTCATCAACACGCTGCAAATATAGTTAATTTATTTTATAATGCATTTAAATCACGAAGTTGTTTAGCTGATCCTACAATTGCTTGATCAACAGTGTTTGGCTCCCATTTTAAAATATTTCTAGCATTATTAGTGTGTAATATCTCTTTTTCCCCCAGCCTTTCTACAGCCATTCTTAATGAACCTGTGAAAATTGACAATAATTTTATTAACCAGTTTGGAGCTGTATATCTTGGAACTTTTTTAAAACCATTTTCATACAAAATGTTAGAAATATCAGAAAGCCACATTGTTTTTTCTGAAAGCAAAAATCTATTGCCAGCTGCATTTTTTTCCTTCATTGCTTTAATATGGGCCCAAGCAACATCCTTAACATCTACCACACTAACACTTAATTTAGGATTAAATGGAATTGAACCATTTATCATTTTCTTTATAGCAATTTTATTAGAAATACTTACTGAATCAGATAGAGATGGGCCAACAACTAAAACAGGATTTATTGCACAGACTTCAATTTTTTCACTATCATTTAAGCTTTCAATATATTCCCAAAGAAACAGCTCAGCTTTTGTTTTACTAATTTCATAAGGAAATAGTTCTTCATTACTTAAGTCAGTCCAATCATTATCATTAAACTCACTTTTTTCGTTACCATAAATAGCTGCAAAGGAGGATGTCATTACAAATCTTTTTACCTTATTTTTTACTGCTGCCTTTAAACATCTTTGCAAGCCTCCAAGTGCAGGTTTTACCAATTCATCAACATCAACTCTTCCAATAATTACTGGAGATGCAACATGCAATACATAATCACAACCTTGTATAGCCTCATCCCATCCATTGTCACTTAATAGGTTTAGTTGACAAAATTCAATCTTGTCCTTACAATTAACATGTCTAGATAGACATTTTAATAGGTTCTCTGCCTTATCTAATGATCTTAAAGAAGTCTTGACTAAATAACCTTGTTCAATAAGCTGCTTAATACAGTGTAGTGCAATATATCCGGACCCTCCGCTAACAAATACTTTTTCCATTTAATTTTATTATGTTAAAAAACCCCACTTTTGTGAGGTCTTTTGCGGTCTGGACGGGACTCGAACCCGCGACCCCATGCGTGACAGGCATGTATTCTAACCAGCTGAACTACCAGACCATTTCTTAATTGCGAAAGCAAATATACATTTGATTTTCAACAACTCAAATCTTTTCTTTTAAATTTTATGTGTGAACAATAGTATCAGGAAACACCGTGTGAATTAATATCCTGAACCCCAATCTGGACATCCAAAACATTCCTTATTGTTTAAGAAATCATAGGAAATTGAGAATTCTGAAATTCCTCCATCACCACCAATTTTACTAAGATTAAAATCATAAGAATACCCAAACTTAAAGCCTTCCCATGCCATTCCAATTACTGGATTTATAGATGTTATAAAATGACTTTTATCAGATGTTTGAATTGGATTTGTTGCCGCTGTAAGTCCAAGAGAGAACCTGTCAAAAACATATTGAAATCCTATATCAAACCTATCATATTTGCCTTGCATCATAAAGTTTGTAATAAGAAAAATACTATTATCATCATTATAATTTAATACAGGCAATTCTAATGATGCATGAAGTGAAACAAAGATATCTAAAGGAGCGTCACCTTGACTAACCATTGAGACATTAGGTCTATTTAAATGTCTTAATGTTAAACCAACCCAGCTATAATCATTGTTAAATAAAAAGGAAGCGCCAAAATCTACATATCTAACATTTTCTTCTAATAATATTGGATCAAACGAATTTGAACTAATCAAGTTTTGAAAAATATTAATCTGATCTTCAAAAAGTAAATTATCAAAACCAAAATCCTTGAATCCAAAACCTACAGAAATACTTGGTCTAAAGTGCCAATCATAATTAATCTGAACATCATAAGCCCAATTGACATTAACTTGCTTTAAATTATAATTCGTAACTGTTTCCTGATGATTAATTAAACTGATTCCTATACCACTATTTAATTCTGGATACCAATCATCAAAATAAACATATTGAGAATTTAAGTTGAAATTAAATCCTGACCATTGCTGGTTTTTATATAAAAGACCAGCTTTTGTAGTTTGATAAAATCCTGAAAAAGAAGGGTTAATACTTTCAGGAATCATAAAAGATTGGGTAAAAGCAACATCTTGAGAAAAACCTCTCAAACATGTAACCATTACTAATATTAATAAAAATCTTTTCATTACTTCTACTTTATCTTAAAAGAGTAAACACTCCTTGACGATTAATATTCTCTTGATATATTGTAACACCCTTAACAACCATTAAGTAATTTCCGTTTTCTGCTTTTCTACCTTCTAATATACCATCCCAACCAATCAATTCAGCATTATTCTCATAATATATAAGTGATCCAAAAGTATCGTATATATACATTTCAATACTATTTATACATCCATAAACAGGCCTAATGGTATCATTCATTCCATCACCATTTGGTGAGAAAGCGGTAGGCAGAACTATGTCATAGCCATCCGATACTTCAATCTGTTCTGTGTAAGTCTCAAAACATCCATAATTATATTCAACTGTTTGAGTTACAGTATATGAGCCAGGATTTGGATATGTATATGTTACTGAATCACCTGTAACAACAGGAGATCCATTTCCAAAGTCCCAAGAAACACTTATATAATCTCCAGACGATGTATTTGTAAATATTAAATCATTAAATATGCTAATTCCACAATCGATTTGACCTGAACTAGTTAGGTCAAATGATGCATCACCAAGCTCAGCAAAGTCCACAATTATTTCTGTCTCTATTTGACATCCAAATGAGTCAGTTACCAATACAGTGTATGTTCCATTTTCATAAGCTGTCATTACAGAGCTATCATCAATACTTACAGATCCACTTGACCAATTTATTGAATATGGAGGTACTCCTCCTGAAATAGTAATATCATTAATTTGACTAACAAAATTTCCTTCACAATTTGGATCAATACTTGTCTGTAAATCAACTATAAAGTCATCTTGTCTCCATATTGTAAATGTTTCAGATTGAGCAATACAACCTTCTGTGTCAGTAACTTCAACTGAATACTCACCTGAAGTAATATTTGATAAATCTTCCGTAGTAGCTCCATTACTCCATAGGAATGAATAAGATCCTGAACCTCCTGAAACTAAAAGATCAATATCACCACTATTTGCATCATTACAATCTACTGCATCACTTGGAGTTCCACTTACTACTATTTCACTAAGCACTGTAATACTAAATGTTTCTGGATTACCAACACAAACTATTCCATTATTATCATATGTAGGTGTAACTGTAATTAATGCTCCTTCTGAAACAATAGATGGATTGGTTGCTGTAAAGCTAGGTATATCGCCTGCTCCACTTGCAGCTAGGCCAATTGAAGGGTTATCATTAGTCCAGTTATATGTAGTTGTACCGTCTGAATTTGATGTTGTAAATGTAATGATCTCAGAATCTTCATTATTACATAGTACAATATCTTGAACTTCATCAACTTGTGGAGAAGGATTTACTGTAATAGTAAATGTATCTGCTGTTCCACTACAACTTAATCCACTATTTTCATATGTAGGTGTAACAGTAATTGTCGCTGTAATTGTTGTACTAGAAGAATTTGTCAATGAGAAACTAGGTATTCCTCCTGAACCACTTTCTGCTAGACCTATAGCTGGATTATTATTTGCCCATTCATATGAAGTAATCCCGTCTGAATTTGATGTGGTAAATATATACGTTGGTGTAAACTCTCCATCACAAGCAACTGTATTCCAAGATTCTAAAGAATCTACTTGTGCATCAGGATTAACAGTTATTGTAAATAATTCTGGAGTTCCTACACAAACTACTCCATTATTATCATATGTAGGTGTCACAGTAATTGTTGCTGTTTGTGAGGTGTTGGATGTATTAACTACTCCAAAAGAAGGAATAGTTCCACTACCCGATCCAGGTAATCCAATTGATGTGTTATCATTTATCCAATTATAAGTTGTAGTACCATCAGTATTTGTAGTGGTAAAAATTACCTCATTAGAAATATCACCATTACATAATACTTGACTATCTATTGCATTAACCTGAGCTCCAGGATTAACAGTAATAGTAAATTCTTCCGAAGGACCAGTACAAACAACTCCGTTATAATTATAGTTTGGAGTTACTGATATATTTGCAACTTGAGCAGTATCAGTCGAGTTTATTACTGAAAAGACAGGAATATTCCCAGTTCCTGAAGATGATAATCCAATTGATGTATTATCGTTTGTCCATGAGTAAGTAGTAGCTCCTTCAGTATTGACTGTTGTAAATATAATTTCACTAGATTGATCTCCACTACATAGGTCCTGACTAGCGATAGGATTAACTTGCCCCATTGGAATAGTAATTGTAAAGGTTTCAGCTGTTCCGCTACAGCTAATGCCATTATTAGTGTATGTTGGTGTTACAGTTATGGTTGCAGTTTGTGTCTGTGTAGATGTATTAGTTAAATTAAAACTACTTATATTTCCTGTTCCATCAGCTGCCAACCCTATTGATGTATTATTATTAGTCCATGAATAAGTTGTATTACCATCTGTATTTTGTGTGGTGAAAATTATATCTCCACTTGTTGATGCATCACAACTTATTATATCATTAATTGCATCTATTTGCCCTGTTGGATTAACTGTTACAGTAAATGATTGAGTTGATCCAACATTACTATTTCCTCCATTTTCAAAAGTAGGAGTAACCACAATAGTTGCTACTTGAGCTGTAGTTGTTGTATTAATTACTGAGAAACTTCCAATAGTCCCTGTTCCAGATGATACTAATCCAATAGAGGTGTTGTCATTAGTCCAAGAATAAGTTGTAACTCCCCCTGTATTCTCCGTCGTAAATACAACAGCTGTTGTATCATCTTCATTACATAAAACCATACTGTCTATAGGATCTATTTGTGCCGTTGGATTAACTGTAATTGTAAATGTTTCCGTTGGTCCAGTATTACTATTTCCTCCATTTTCAAAGTCAGGGGTAACCACTACTGTAGTAGTAATAGGAGATGTTCCTGTATTTACTGCTGTAAATCCAATATCACTAGAACCAGTAGTTGTTAGTCCTGTTGTTGGATCAGTATTTGTCCAAGTATATGTTGTGGTTCCTCCAGTATTTATTGTTGTGAATGGAATAGTCACAGTTTCACCATCAGACACTACCATATTATCTGTTGGATTTACTTGAGCAGTTGGATTAATAGTAATTTCAAAAGGCTCTACAGGACCAATACAATCAACAGAACCATTCTCAAAAG